>CENY01076324.1_pt1 | contig 31233 bp, 27 predicted proteins | sample 356181 | NCBI WGS metagenome assembly CENY01 (sample SAMEA2619840, study PRJEB7988) | marine metagenome | isolation source: saline water (ENVO:00002010), including
TAAACGCTAACATCTTACCCATATAACACCTCTTTCCTATGTTTATCTAAGATGCTGAAAACCCATAAAATCTCTCAGCATTCAAATACATAATTGCAGCTTTATCATCGTCTGAAAGCTCATCATTCTCACATATCTCAGTAACCTCATGCTTACAAAGCTCCGCGTTTACTTCGTGAGGAAAATCCGTCGAAAACATGAATGGCTTATTTCCAAAAACTTTTACAGCATAAGGTAGGTCTGGCTCATCGCCTTCAACGCCTACAAAGATTCTATCCTCGTCAATTTGACGCAAAATATAATCTTCAACTTGTTCATTTTTTTTGAGGTCAAAATATCGCTTCATGGGATCCATAGCTGTGAAAGCTCTGTAAGAGCTACCGCATCGTTCTCTTGCCATTAACAGCCAACCTACTCCGCCTTCAAGAAATCCAAATTTTGCATTAGGAAATCGATCAAAAATCCCATTAAATAGAAGCGACACGAAACCTATCGTGATACCACTTGGATGGCCTAAAGCATGAACCCCAGCAAAAATATTTAATGTGTCTAAGCCCAATCCACTATGTGCTCCTCCATGAAGAGAAAGTGCACACCCCAGCCGATCAGCTTCTTCATAAATTGGCCAGTATTCTTTATCTCCTAAATGGGTCTTCAATCCGGTGGAAGGAAGCATCACTCCACTAAACCCAAGTTCAGTAACTACTCTGCGCATCTCAATAATTGCATTTTCAGGATCCTGCATAGGAATCAATCCAACGGGATGCAAGCGGTTATCTTGGGAAGAATAGGCTTCATACATCCAATTGTTGTACGCCTGAGCAATACCATTAGCCCAGTCTAGGTCCATTATTCGCCCGAATGCTAAGCCTCTGGTCGGGTACAGTATTGAACGCTCAACACCTACGTCGTCAAGAAAGCCACCCCATCCTTTTGCTCCTCCAGGATCGATAAATGAACCCGGGGGGCTTACATGTAAATGGTGATGAATATGATCAAGCTCAGGAAAAGGCGTCTTCCGAACTTGCGTATCACCCCATGAAGCCGGAACCTTATTCATTATGGCCCCAAAGTCCTCAAATATATGTCCATCAGCATCAATGATTCGGTCAGGCGAAAAAACTGCCATTTTAGGCTGCTCCTTGCTAATTTGTGCGTAAGCTAACATTTCTGCATTGTTTGTCAATCTTTTGGAATTTATTGGGAGTACTCGTAATTATATGATTTACTTTTTGTGGTTTTACCTATATAACCACAGTGTGGTCAAGCCATTACTGCTTACGATGCCTACTCGAGATAACAACATATAAAAAAGGTATTACATTATGCTGAATAAATTTGTAGTTGTTGCGAAGAAATTAAATCGATTATTCGATTTAATTGTAGATTACTCTTTTTATATTGCCGCAATTTTAATTTTATTCGTGGCTCTAATTGTCGGTTATGAAGTTCTAATGCGACGAGTATTCAACGCTCCTACATTTTGGGTTCTACAAACATCAGGATATGCCTTAGCTTTCATAACTTTTCTTAGTGCTACAAAGATACTTAAAGAAGACGGCCACACTAGAATGACAGTTGTGACAGAAAATTTGCCAATCCGATACGTAACCATTATGAATAAAATTACGGCGATAGTCGCCGCCATTGTATGTGCTATTTTAACTTGGCGAACAGGTTGGTCTACCTATCAAGGGTACGAATGGGGCCTTAGTCTCTGGGAGGGGTACAAAATTCCACAATACTGGGTATGGTGGGTAATGCCGTTTGGATTTTTGTTACTTACTATTCAATTCATACGAATGGTTTTCGGTTATCAACCAGAAGTGAATAATGACCGAGAACTGTGACGATGCATAAAGCTAAATGCTAAGCCAAAGTAATTTCCTTAATCTTGGGCTTTGAACGGAGATAAACATGGAATGGTGGCTGCTACTCACATTAATATTTCTAGCACTAGTGGGTCTTATGGCCACGGGCATGGTCATTGCAATTGTTTTCATGGTCATGAATATCATCGGCCTGATGTGGATAGCCGGCGGTATTCATGGATTAGCAGTTATTCCCGGTAGTATTTTTTCAGGCACAAGTACGTTTTCTTTGCTAGCAGTACCAATGTTCTTTTTGCTTGGTGCAGTTCTTTTTCATGCAAAAATTATTCAATTAGTCATGGATGTTACCAACGTATGGATAGGTAAAGTACGCGCGCGCTTGCTATTTGTATCTTTATTTTCAGGTACAGGGCTAGCAATGTTAAGTGGAGCGGGCACAGCTGATACCGCACTAATCGCATCCACCCTATACCCTGAAATGGAAAAACAGGGCTACCATCGAAATTTAAGCTTGGGAACAATCGTCTCATCTGGCTTACTTGCTGCAATCATTCCGCCTAGCGCTTTAGCCGTTTTATTAGGAAGTTTGGCAGAGATAAATATAGGAGCATTACTTCTAGCTGGTCTTTTCCCGGGGTTAATGATGGTTACGATGTACATCATTTATGTCAGCGTTCGTGTAGCAATCAACCCAAGTCTTGCACCAACGTACCCATCAGAAACGGTTCCCTTAACTACTAAATTAATGATGACACTAAAGATTACTCCGCTAGGAATCATCATTTTCACCGTTATGGGCTTTATTTTGTTAGGAATAACCACACCCAGTGAAGCTGCCGTAACGGGAGCATTAGGCGCGATGTTCGTTACAGCCCTATATGGCAGATTAACCATGACAACTATGAAGAATGCCTTATTCTCGGTTGCACGAGTATTTGGCATGTTCTTTTTGATTATTGCTGGTGCAATTTCCTTTGGGCAATTCATCGCTCAAACAGGCGCAGCAGCCTCTTTGCTTGAATGGGTGGTCGGGTTAGACATGCACCCCATTGCTATTCTCATTGTCATGCAGCTCGTTATTGTAATTCTCGGACTATTTATGAGCCAATTACCCATTATGCTCATTGCGATACCTATTTTTGCGCCTATAGTTGAAGCATTTGGATGGGATCCCATATGGTTTTGGATCATGTTCCTTATGAACATGGCTGTAGGGGCTGAAACCCCACCTTTCGGGTTTGCATTATTTGTGGTCAAAGGAGTGCTTCCCAAACACGTTAGTATGGGAGATATTTATAAAGCGCAAATTCCATATGTAATAATGGATATAACCGCTATTGGTATAATTATTGCATTCCCTCAGATCGCGCTCTGGCTACCAAATCAAATGACTTAACCCAGTTAATTGTTTATGCGAAATATTTTGAATCCAATTCTCAACAAAATTAAGCCCACGGTGTTTACATGCGAAGTATTTTAATTAGACTTACCCAATTGTTGATCGCAATTACTGTAATTGGGCTAATTGCTTATACTTCTGTTGCATTTGTCTCTTGCTGTATAACTGGAGCAACACGATGGTCAAATGACACCATGTTTATATTAGGCCTATCGCCTCTGAGTGCAATAATTATATGTTCAGGGATAATTATCGTTGGTGTCATTTTCATAAGGGTATTAAAGAAAAATACCAAATTACCTAAATAGCGCCATCATAAATGATGTGGCGATTAAAACCTCTCTGCAGTTCCAAGTAAGCATCTTTTGTTAGGATGGGCTGAAAATTATCAACCATTCTCGAACCTAGTGCATCTTTTGAAAGTAGATCAATAGCAGTCAGTGCCATCGAGCAGGCCGGATCAACAACAGCTGTTTGATAATCTTGCACAAGAAAATCAGCTCCGTGAACTGTCCCGGTGCAACCAGTTGCATATGGCTGGATGGTTGGGAGTAAATGAGTAAGATCACCCATATCAGTAGAACTTCCTCGAGGTGCTCCTCTTTTTACATTGCTTGCACCAACAACTACTTCTGCATTTTGCCGGAAAATTTCGAAGAATTCTTCATTAACTGACATCGGCAAATATGCAGCAAATGTATTTAATTCAACTTTTGCACCAACTGCCAACGCACCAGCTTTAAGCGCTCGCTCAACCTTAATATCTGCATCTGCAATAGACTCTAATGTCCTTCCACGGATAAACATTTCCAATCGAACATTGGAGGGAACAGCATTCACCACATCCCCACCATGAGTAATGATGGGATGGACACGAATGCTGTCCGCATCCTGGAAAGTTTCACGATTAGCGTTGATTGCAGCAAAGGCCACATGCGCTGCTTGCAAAGCATTAATTCCCTTATGTGGAGCGCTACCGGCATGGGCCTGAATTCCAATGAATTTTGCTTCTTTCGCAATAGCACCGTTGTTAATGGATCCATAAGCTATCTTACCTTCAGCTGCATTTGTACTAGAATGCGTAAGCATCGCCATATCAATGTCATCAAACACTCCCAACTTGATCAGCTCTGCCTTTCCTCCCATAAACTCTAATTTCATTTCCTCTACAAGCGATTGACGGTACTCAAGTTCAATGTATTCTTCAGCCGGGACTGCGATGAATGCGATGTTCCCATTAATATTTTCACGAACATCAGGATCTGCAAGAGCTGCTGCCGCTGCAAGCATAGAGCCGATTTGAGTGTGATGCCCACAAGCATGCGCAAATCCTGTATTGGCATCGGCAAATGGGTGACCGGGAACAATCAATGAATCTAATTCGCCCATAATAGCCAACGTGGGTCCACTATTAGCGCCTTGTAAATTTGCGCGCGTTCCCGTAACTGCAAGTTCGTCTTTATGCGGCAGTCCTAAATAATCGAAAAATTGCTGTACCAAACCAGCGGTCCGAAATTCACGAAATCCTGTTTCCGGATGCTGAAGGATATCCCGTGCTAAATCAACAGCCTTCTCAGAATGTTTAGAAATAAGATCTTGAACGTGGGCCTTAATGCTATTTTTTTGCATAAAGATTCTCCTTCGAAAATTAGTGCAGCATTTTGTACACCTTACTGCTTTAACGCGGCTACATACTACAAGATAAACAGGTAAGCAACATTTCCTCTATTCCAATTCTCAAAATATTGCATTTGATTTCGCTTATATAAACAGAGTGGTGGCACTGATTGTAAGTGCCACCACTACTAAGGTTGCCTATAAGCCGGATTCTGTATCCCATAGGATGGTGATCATCTATCTAGCCCTGCTGTTACCATCAGGTTCATGCGGCCTACCCGAGAACTCGGAGGGCGCCGATATTCTTAAGAATTGTTCTCCTATTTGGCCTTGCTCCAGGAGGGGTTTTCCAGCATCTCAACTCACGCTAAGATCTGGTGCGCTCTTACCGCACCGTTTCAACCTTGCCTGTGACATATGTCCATCGGCGGTTTAGTTTCTGTGGCACTTTCCGTCGCTTCACAACGCCTGGGTATTACCCAGCTCCCTGCCCAATGGAGTCCGGACTTTCCTCTACGATATTCGCAGCGATCACCCAGCATCCTTAGCGTTAGTATTTTACATGCTCATGCAAGCTCTAATTCAGGAATGTCATTTTTAACTTTTATTTTTTTTATCAGTGATTTTATTACGTCTTTTTTCTGGATATCGTTCAAATCTTCCCATTGATTAAGGAATTTCATTGAATTCGATCGGATCATTACGCTCATAGAATTTTCGGTTGAAGCAAATTTAATTCGTTCATTTAGTGACTGTTTTGCATTCTGTAATTGAGCCATCCCGTTTCGTAATTGAGACAGAGTCAGATTACCACTAGCTGCACGCTGAACGCCTTCTAATAAACGTCTATCTAGTAATTTCAATTGAGTATTTGAACGTGCGGTTTGTTCTGCAATCCAAGCCTCTTGCTCTCGATCGGATCCTTCTTCACCAGTAACTAATTTTTCATGAAGGATTTTAGTAACTTGTTCTTCGAGAATATCTGCCTTGACAGTTCGATAATCACACTGGTTCCTGTTAATGCGAGATTGACATTGGTAGTAACGGTATTTTTTAGTTGATCGTTCACCATCTTTACGTTTCCAATTTTGCTTTCTTGTAACTCCCATCATCCTTTGTTCGCAATAGCCACAGTAAACAATTCCAGACAGCAAAAAAGGGATTGTCTTCGAAACTCCACGTGTGCGACTTAATCTTTGCATTTTGTCCTGAACTTGTCGGAATTCTTCTGGCGTAACAATTGGCTGATAACTACCTGGTATCCTTAATCCAAACCTCCTATAGGTACCGATATATGCCGTATTACGCAATATGTCACGTATCGTTACCATGCTCCATCTATTGCCTGTTCTAGTACGAAAACCCTCGTTGTTCAATGCAGAGGCGATTGTACGAACACCTTCATTCTCAGAAGATAAATATCTTTTATATATCAATTCGACCACTCTTGCCTGATCAGGAACAAGTCGAAAGGTTCCATCCACTCCTATGCGATACCCAAATGGAGGCTTACCTAAGCCCAGACCTTTAGCAGCTTTAGCTTTCATTCCCTGTTTTATTTTTTCTCGTCTTATAGCAGCCGCGTTACTAGTACGTAGTGCATTTTGCAATGGGTCAGGAAAATCAAGGTCATTGCAAACCACTTCACAAGCAAGTAAATCCAATTCGAGTATTTTCTCTACTTGATCTTCTAAATCTAATCCAAAGTGAGTAGAGTTAGGGATAACCACCAGATAGCCGTTCCTACTTTCTTTAATAAATTCAAGCATTCGAGACCATGCAGAAATATTGTCTAAGTTATTAGATTCAATATAAACACCATAGTCTGAATGCTGATTTTCTTGGCAATAGGCTAAATAGGATCTCTTCAAATCCTCAGCGAGATTGGCTTGCTGACCAGTATTATTGGGTGCGTTTAGATTAAAATATCCAAGTGAACGCATAACTTAATTATTAACCAGGATTCTTCCGCAGTTAGGGCACCTATGCAGACTATTAGAATCTCGAATTTCCTGTTGCAATTTCATAGGTAATCCAATTTTGCATAAGTTACATAAGTTATGTTCCATTCTTGCGACAGGACTGCCACGATGCATCTTTCTTACTTGCTCGTATATTGAAATTTCTATATTCGAAATCGAAGAAGCGGTAGAATCCCGAGAAGCTATAAATTTAGAAACCTCGTCTTCTAGATGAGATTTTTCACCCAAAAGAGCTTCTTGAGTCTCCCCCCATTTCGATTTCAAAGAAATAAGTTTTTCATCAAATGAATCTTTAGATTTTTCTAATTGCTCGATTTCGTCAAGGATAAGCAATAGCGTATCTTCCGCTTCATTTTGGTGGCCTTTGAGCATTGCAACATCTGATTGTAAATCTTGCAATTCCCTCGAATTAACGATTGTTCCACCGTATAGTTTTTTTTCTGCTTCTAAAATTTTTGAGGAAATTTTTACAAGGGTATGATCTGCTTCAGATTGTTCTGTTTGCTTCTTACTTATCTCAGTTTGTAAATTTAAAACCCTTTGCTGCAAGGCACGCAAAATTTTGTCCTCATTAAGTTGAGTGGTAATCTCTTGAAGCCTATCTGAATGCTTATCTATCTGAACATCAATTGATTGTAACTCTAATAAGTAATGCATGATTATACGTCCCGCAGTAAGTAGGGCGATTGTACGAATTGCAACCTAAGCAGTCAACAAAAGAAATCATCACCAATTCCAAATAATGCTCAATTCTTGACCCAGATTATTTGATATTGCCTCAGCAACGGCTGCTAATTCGGGCACCACAGAAAACTCGGCCATTGAAGTACAATGTCCGTCTATTAGTCCGCATGCAATAATTGATTCGAATGCTCTAAGATCTGTGCTGATATTTAACGCAAATCCATGAGTAGTAATGCCGTTAGAAATCTTAACGCCTATAGATGCAATTTTCCCTTTTTCTGTCCATACTCCTGTATCCTTACCGCGTTTATATGCATTAATCCCGTAGGAATTAAGCGTGCAAATCAGGGCATTCTCAAGTGCTAATACGTATCGTTTTGGACCGATGCCCAATGATCTCAAATCAATTATGGGGTAACCTATTAACTGCCCGGGTCCGTGATAGGTAACAAAACCACCTCTATCTGTTTCTATCAATGGAGCGTCTAGCTTGGAAACAATATGACTTAAGTCTATTCTCCTTCCTAGGGTGTATACAGAAGAATGTGTCAAAAACACCAGCGTATCATCGATGAACTTTAAAGAGCGTTTGGATTTTAATTCTTCCTGATAGTTCCACACCTTTAAATAATCAATATTCTCCCCAAGCCAAATGGCTATACCTTGATGCTTTGGAGTTTTGGCAGACTTAGTCATGTATACTTCAATGGTGAAATAAACGCGTGCCAGACAGCGACATTATCATCCCGTAAGCATCGCATGCCTTCACAACATCTTCATCCCTTACCGAGCCTCCTGGTTGAACAACATATTGAACACCACTCATTGAAGCCCTATCGATATTATCGCGGAAAGGTATAAATGCGTCTGAAGCCATGGCCACGCCGGATAAAGTATCCAACCACTGACGTTTCATTTCTCTGGGAAGTCTTGTAGGTACTTCATGAAATGATTGCCTCCATATAGAGTCTTCTTCTGGAGATAAGTCATCGCGAAGAAACCCATCTATGGCGTTATCTTTTTCTGGTCTACCTAGCTTGTCGCGAAAGTCCAAATTTAGAGTATTGGGGTGCTGACGAAGGTACCATATATCTGCTTTATTTCCTGCTAGTCGTGTACAGTGTATACGTGACTGTTGCCCTGCCCCATTACCTATCACTTGCCCATCATAGGCGAAACAAATTGAATTAGATTGCGTGTATTTAAGGGCTATGAGAGCTACTAGCATATCCCTTCGAGCAGAATCTGGAATATCTTTCTTTGCCGTAACAACATTGTTGATTTGTTCTTGCCAATTCTTAGTAATATTTCGTCCTTGTCTAAGGTGCACGCCGAATATCGTGCGTGTTTCTTCCGTATCAGGGCTGTAGCTTTTGTCTACCTCAAGCATGCAGTATCTACCATTTTGCTTTTGAGAAAGTATTTCCATAGCTTTTTCTGTAAAACCAGGTGCAATGACGCCATCAGAAACTTCACGTCGAATCAAATTTGCGGTAGATTCATCTACTGTTTGAGATAACGCTATCCAATCGCCAAATGAAGAAACCCGATCAGCCCCACGAGCTCGAGCATAAGCAGTAGCTAAAGGTGAAAGCTCAATATTGTCAACAAAGTAAGCTCTTGTGAGTTCATCGCTCAAAGGAGTGGATATCGCAGCACCAGCTGGACTAACATGCTTAAAAGATGCTGCTGCTGGCATCCCAGTTGCATCATTCAAGTCCTTCACCAACTGCCATGAATTTAAAGCGTCTAGCAAATTAATAAAGCCTGGAGATCCATTTTTCACTTGAAAGGGGAGAGAACCTTCATCTACAAAAGCGCTTGCAGGAGTTTGATGAGGATTCATCCCGTACCTCAATACAATCTCATTGTTTTCCATAAATACCTTAATTCCTATAAATTTAAAGTCTGCTCAGATAGCTCCTCAGTCAAGGTTTTGACTAAAGATAAGAATCTACTAGCCTCAGCGCCATCGCAGATTCTATGATCAAAAGATATACACATATTCATCATTGATCTTATAGAGATGCTCTCATTCTGTAGAACTACAGGACGTTTTACAATTGCCTCTGTAGTGACTATTGCTGCTTGCGGGTAATTAATTATGGGAACAGATGCGATAGAACCTAATGCCCCAGTGTTATTTAACGTAAAGGTACCATCTTGGACATCCTGTAACTCAAGAGTATTTGTTTTTGCGCATTTAACTAATCGATCCAACTCTATCGCAATATCAGGAATATTTAACTCATCTGCTTTTTTTATAACAGGTACAATTAAACCTTCTTTAGTAGATACTGCAATGCCAAGATTAATCTCGTTGTTAATTATAATTTGATCCTGAGACCATCTTCCGTTCAGATGCAAGTTGGCTCTCAATGCTTTGCCTACAATATGCACCCAAAATGGCATGAATGTCAGTGGAACATCATGTGTCTGCTCGAAGCTTATTTTTAGTTTAGATCTTATATCCACTAATTTTGTTACATCTAACTCCACCATCGACCATGCAGAAGGAATTTCTGTAGACGATCGAGACATATGATCTGCAATAGTTTTACGTATCGGGGTTAATGGAATACTAGATATTTGAACATTAGTATTCTCAAGAGTTGGAACTCTTGGAAGATCATTAGATGACAGGTACTGTTCCAAATCTTTTTTAGTAATTCTGCCACCTATACCGGATCCATTTACCTCCGAAAGATTAATGTTGTATTGATTAGCAATTTTTGCAACAAGAGGAGAAATCACATCTCTACGATTAACGGTGTTGTTGGGGGTTGTAGGCGGATCAGTAGGCTCAAATGATTGCTGAGTGGGTACCTCTTGTAGCACATCGGGTCTACCTTCACCTCGTTCACCGGACCCCGTAGGCCCAACACTGCGAACATCATTCAGAAATTCAAACTTTGAAGAGCTAACTTCCTCTTTTTCATCTTCTATTTCACATATAGGTGAGCCCATCGGAACAGTATCGCCCTCGTTAACCAGTGCGCATATAAAAACCCCTGCAACAGGTGAAGGAATTTCCATATTTACTTTATCTGTAACTACTTCCACTAAAGGGTCGTACCGTTTAATCGGCTGCCCAGGAGTAACTAACCATTTGCCAATAACTCCTTCAGTAACAGATTCTCCCACTTGAGGCAAATCTACAATATTTCTCATGCTAGTAGTTTAAAAGCTCCCGAATCTTCATTTCTATTTTTTCCGATGTTGGCATATAAGCTGCTTCAAGAGTTGGCGCAAATGGCATCGCAGGGATCTCAGGACCACTACAACGCATAATTGGAGCATCTAAACTTTCAAAAGCATTTTCTGCGACCAAAGCGCTTATTTCCGAGCCAACCGAAACAGCAGCATTGTCCTCTTGAACAATTAAAACTTTATTCGTTTTTTGCACAGATCTAATTATTGTTTGAGTGTCTATTGGACGTAAAGTTCGCAAATCAATAACCTCGATACTGATTCCTTCCTTCGCCAAATTTTCAGCAGCCTGCAGAGAGTAATGTAACGTGAGTCCGTACGTAATTAAAGTCGCATGATCGCCAGGAAGCTTAACTTCAGCTGAACCAATAGGAACGATATAGTCGTCGTCAGGAACTTCACCACGTACAGACCGATATGTTCTTTTATGTTCAAGTACTATAACCGGATCTTCGTCTCGTATTGCAGCTTTAATTAATCCTTTTGCATCATATGGAGTAGATGGGATCACTACTTTCAAACCTGGAGTATGTGCAAAAAATGATTCGACGCTTTGCGAATGATATAAGCCCCCACGAACATGTCCCCCGTATGGAGAACGAACAACCATAGGCACATGTAATTTACCTTTAGTTCCGTAACGAACTCTCGCCGCCTCACCGATCAATTGATTAATTGTAGGCCAAATAAAATCTGCAAATTGTATCTCAGCAATTGGACGTAACCCACGCATTGCTGATCCTACAGCAATCCCTGCAATTGAAGCTTCCGCAAGAGGAGTATCCAGCACACGAGCTTCTCCGAATTCTTCTATAAAGCCTTTAGTGGCAAGAAAAACACCCCCTCGCCTTCCGACATCTTCTCCTAGCACAAAAACTGAAGGATCATTGCGCATTTCTTCAAGCATCGCCTCTCTTACTGCTTCGATTAAAGTAATACTCCCCACTATGAATCCTCATTAACTACATTTTCAAAAACGTCAGCCGCATCAGGAAAACCGGCGCTCTCTGCACGATCTGTAGCTTCATTGATTTCGTTCTCTGCCCATGCATGCAAGTCTTCATCTTTTGCAGAAGTCAAAACGCCTTTTCCTTCAAGTAAATGTTTCAATTTTTTCAAAGGGTCGCGCAGTTTGGCCCGATCAATATCAGACTGATCCCTGTAGACAGAATCATCATCATCACTGGTATGAGGCAGGTATCGCTCCAGGTCAAATTCTATTAAGCTCGGTCCTTGTCCGCTTTGCGCCAATGCGACAGCTTCTGCTGCTACTAAATAAGATTCAACAACATCAGTCCCATCCACTGTGTATCCCGGCATTCCATAGCCTCTTGCACGAATCGAGATTTCTTCTATTGCCATCTGGGATGACTGCGGCACTGATATCGCATACTTGTTATTTTCAACAAAAAACACCACAGGTAATTTATGAACTGCCGCGAAATTCATTGCTTCATGCACCTCACCTTGGCTCGTAGTCCCATCGCCAAAATAGCATGCGACTACGACCTGATCACCCAGCATTTTGGACCCTAACGCCCAACCTACTGCATGAGGAACATGCGTTCCTATTACGTTGGATTGGTTAATTATCCGAAGATCGGGAGCTGCGCCATGCTGAGGAAATTGGCGGGCGCCGGATAAAGGCTCACCGTCTTTTGCTAAAAATCCTTTAATCGAATGTTCAGGAGTCAATCCCAAAGCCGTGGTTACAGCTAAGTCACGATAATACGTAAAGCACATAAAATCATCTGAATGTTTACGTAGGGCCCATACAGATGCAAGTTGCGCAGCTTCATGCCCTTGACATGAGGCGACAATAGCTGCTTTACCTTGCCGGTTCATTGCCCATACTCTTTCGTCTAGAGTACGCACCAATAGCATAGTTGTGTAAATATCTAGTAAATCTTCTTCCGTAAGATTAGTTATCACTTTATTATTTATATCTGCGTCCCTTTCTTGGGAGATTATCAAACAGACGAAAGAGATTCGCTAGAGTCAGTAGTAGAATTTTTCGTAGAATAGTGATGAGGCCTGTATTGAATAGACCAATTTTCTTAATCATTCGTTTCCATGAAATCGGCTTAAAAGGTAAGAATTTACCGTTGTTTGTAAGGCATCTGGTGGAAAACCTGAGACGGGCAACTTTAGGGCTAGGAGTAGAAGAAATTCAATCAGTCCGAATGATGGTAAAACTCAAATTGTCGCCAAAATCAGATTCTGAAAAAGTGATAAATGCGGTTAAAAAAGTATTTGGAACTGTAAAAATTTCGCCTGCAGTCAGAATTGATCCTACTTACGATCTAATATGCAAAGAGGTCCTGCGATTGGCAAATTTAAAACCATTTGAAAGTTTCAGAATCACTGCTAATCGAGCTGATAAAAGTTTTTTTATGACTTCCAACGAATTGAACTCCAAGTTAGGAGAAACTATCGTAAACAAGACCAGATCGAGAGTAGATTTATCCAATCCCGAATTAAATATTCATGTAGAAATTCAGAGAAACGATGCTTACATTTATAGTGATGATTACTCTGGCCCTGGGGGTTTACCAGTTGGTACTGCAGGAAAAGTAGCCGTCCTAATGTCTGGAGGCATTGATTCCCCTGTAGCTGTCTGGCGGATGCTTAAGAGAGGGTGCAAAGCTGTCCTTGTCCATTTCCATTCTTTCCCTTTAGTAGAAGGTCGATCTCGAGAGAAAGCTCGTGAATTGGCAAAGATTCTTAATATTTATCAGTATGATACCAAATTATACTTAGTACCTTTTGCAGAAATACAAAAAAGAATTCTATTGGAAGTTCCAGGGGCCTTGAGGGTAGTAGCATACCGTAGACTTATGGTAAGAATCACCGAAGCTATAGCAAAAATTGAAAACGCGAAAGCCTTAATTACTGGTGAAAGTGTTGGCCAAGTTGGATCCCAAACTTTGCAAAATATTTCCACTGTTGCTGAATGCACTAGTATGCCAATACTTCGGCCATTGATAGGGATGGATAAGATTGAAATCATCGATCAAGCTAAAGCTATCGGTACTTACGAGATTTCAATATTACCTGATGAAGATTGCTGCACTCTCTTTGTGCCAAAATCTCCTTCAACTTCTGTTAAGCCTTTTGAAATTATTCCGTATGAAAATAAATTGCCCTTGGATGAACTCATTCAACTTTCAATCCGTGAGAGTGAGATTTTCGAATACCACGTTACTGATAATTAAATTCTGTCAAAAGTTTGACTAAGTAAACACTCAATGGTAGAAGCCTTATAGCGAAGGAGGTCCAAATGTCCCGCGAAATTGATGAAATAAAAAGAGAGGTCGCCATTGCTAATCGGGTACTTGCAGATCTTGGGTTAGCAACACATATTCTAGCTTCGTTAGGCCATGCAAGCCTACGTGTTCCAAACCAACCCGAACTATTTGTAGTAAAAGGTCGAGGATATGAGACAGATGCCTTACATGTCGCAAAGCCTGAGGAAATGATTGTAGTTAATACCAACGGCGAGTTCGTCGATGGTCCAAAAGGCACATCCCAATGTTATGAAGTCAAAATGCATTCATGTATTTATCGTGAACGCCCCGAAGTAATGTCGATTGTTCACACACACCCACGGTATACCAATGTGCTTGGTCTAAATGACGTCAAATTAAAACCTATGTCGAATGAAGGTCATCAACTAGTAAGAAATGACATTCCAGTGTTCCCTCATTCAAAATTAATTATTACCGAAGAAGATGGAATGGAAGTTGTATCTGCTATGGGCCAAAGTAATGTCATGTTGTTACAGGGACATGGAGCAGTAACCACTGGGAATAACCTAGAAAACTCGGTAATGAATATGCTTCATTTAGAAGAACAATCAAGGCTCAATTGGTATGCGCTCTGTGCGTTTGGCCCAAACTACAAAGGCATTCCTGAGCCTAGCATGGATGAATTTGCTGCAGGTTTTTCCGAAATGCGTAATGCCCCTCACTTAGCAACTCCATTACGCAATATGCCGACTGTTCATGTGGGAGGAGTCTGGAAATACTATACGGATCTAGCTGCAAGCGCCTTAGACAGTTCAATATAATAAAAGGTCAACTGCATGGATTCTTACATAAAAGTAGAAATAGAAAATTCAATCGGAACCATCATTCTGAATAGACCGAATCAGCTCAATGCAATTAATTATGCTATGTGGGGAGAGCTAAAAAGCGCCGCAAATAAATTGTCTGGTAATGACGCAGTTCGAGTGGTCATAATTAGAGGTGCAGGAACGAAAGCATTCTCGTCGGGTGCAGATATAAAAGATTTTCCTGCACATAGAAGCAGCAGTGTCCTAGCACGTGAATACGCGATGTCTTTTGAGGGTGCCCTTGATTCAGTTGAACAAATGCCTCAGCCCACTATATCGATGATACAAGGCATCTGCATTGGCGGGGGCTGCGAATTATCCATGGCTACTGACATTCGTATCGCAAATACTTCGAGTATTTTTGCTGTTCCGGTAGCTAAAATTGGTGTACTTGTTGGATACAATGAGATGCGACGCTTAGTTCAATTGGTTGGCAGAGGCCATGCTTCTAATTTGCTACTAACTGCGCGAAAAATAGACGGTCATGAGGCACTGCGAATCGGGCTTATCACAGACTTAGTCGAATCCAATGAAATCGAGAAATTTACCTATCAGTTAGCGTCAGATATAGCTAATTATGCGCCGTTAACACAATCTGGCCATAAAAAAATCATGCAATCAGTTCTCAAGGATCCTGCACTCTTATCATTGTCTGAAGAAGAAAAATTTCTGCCATTATCTATTTTCGATACTTATGACGGTATGGAAGGCTATCGTGCGTTTGTAGAAAAAAGGCTCCCAAAGTTTACGGGTACATAATGAATTTACCTTTAGAAGGAATGACCATCTTGGATTGTACTCAAGTAATGGCAGGTCCATATGCCACTTTACTTCTTGCAGACATGGGTGCAGAAATTATCAAAATTGAAAAGCCTGAGGGAGATGATTCCAGAAAAATGGGTCCTCCATTTATACATGGAGAATCAGCTGCATTTCTTGGAATCAATCGAAATAAGAGAAGCGTTGTACTGGATTTAAAAAGTAAAATTGGACAAGAGGTATTTAAAGATATTGCGAAGCAAGTCGACGTAGTTGCCGAAAATTTCAAACCAGGGACAATGGAAAAATTAGGGTTAGGGTTTGATGTTCTTAGAGAAAATCACCCTGAGTTAATTTTCCTTTCTATTTCAGGCTTTGGGCAAACAGGTCCCTACCAAAACCGACCAGGTTATGACTTATTAGCGCAAGGTATGTCGGGAATCATGAGTGTTACCGGATACCCAAACTCACCACCCGTCAAAGTAAGCATTCCTATCGCCGACTTAAGTGCAGGCATGTTTGCAGCATATGGCGTATTGTCCGCATATATTCATAGGCTGAAAACTGGAAAAGGACAGTTGGTTGATACTTCCTTAATGGAATCTGCTATAGCGCTAACTGTATGGGAATCTGCAGAGTATTGGGGAAGCAGTTCAATCCCTAAACCTATGGGATCCTCTCATCGCTTAGTGGCGCCTTACCAAGCAATTGAAAGTGCCGATGGATTTTTCAACATTGGAATAGCCAATCAAAATAATTATGTGAAATTTTGCGCCGCAATTAATCGACCTGACCTGTTAACTGATGATCGGTTTATTGACAACCCGAATAGGATGATTAATTATCAAAAACTTGCAGATGAAATTCAAAAAACAACTCGAACGAAATCGTCGGAAAAATGGTTAGAAATATTTAATAGCCATGGTGTACCTGCAGGACCAATTTATACAATGGAAGATGTTTACCTCGACCCTCATGTAAAACACCGAAAGATGATTCAGGTACTTGATCATCCAACTGCTGGTCCGGTGAAACATATAGGGATTCCTGTAAAACTATCGGAAACTCCTGGTTCGATCAGGCTACCTGCACCTACTTTAGGTCAGCATACTAGGAGTGTATTAGCTCATTATGGAATCTCTGCTGAAGTGATTGAAAAAATTGCATCAGATACCTAAGCAAAAACAAGATTTCCTTGCTATGGTATGTAACAAATTAGAAGCTATTTGGAGACTTCATGAATTCACAAGAACGTGTAATCGGAACGCCGGTACCTAGAGTAGATGGCCGAGATAAAGTAACTGGCTCAGCAAATTATGGTGCTGATTTTGAAATCCCAGGACTGCTCTGGGCAAAAACATTGCGCAGCCCCTACCCTCATGCACTAATAAAAGATATTGATGTTTCGAATGCGCAAAAATTGCCAGGAGTTCACGCGGTCATCACAGGTAAAGATATTCCTGAAGGAATGAAATGGGGCCGCCGCATAGTTGATGTACCAGTTCTTGCACAAGATGAAGTTAAATTCGTTGGAGAGCAAGTTGCAGCAGTTGTAGCAGATGACGAAGAAATAGCCCAACGAGCATTGGAGTTAATCGACGTAAAATATGAAGAATTACCTGCCGTAACTGAACCTGTCGAAGCAATGAATGATCAGATACTTGTCAATCCAAATATGAATGAATTTAGTGGTTTACTTTATGAAATTGAAAAGCCAACAAACGTCATTGTGCATTGGGAGTGGAGTAACGGAGATATTGATAAAGGAATGGCGGAAGCCGACATAATTGTTGAAAATACGTTTACAACCCCATCACAACATCAAACTTACATGGAAGCACATAATTCAACTGTTCAAGTACACAATGATGGTACCGCAGAAGTATGGACTCCAGGAAAAGCTCCTTATGCTGTAAGGCGGCAGATTTCAGGTCCTTTGGGAGTAGATCCCGAGAGTATTGTCTTCCACCCAGTCACAATTGGAGGTGATTTTGGGGGCAAAGGTTCTCCTATGAATGTTGCACTAGGGTATTTATTATCCAAAAAAGTTGGAGGAAGACCCGTACGAATGGTATTTGATTACAGCGAGGAGTTTCTTGCCGCAAATCCACGTCACCATTCAATCCTAAAAATGCGAACTGGTGTGAAAAAAGATGGATCTATAACAGCGCATGATGTAAATATTGTATTTGATAGTGGAGCTTATGCCGGATTTAAACCTGCAGGGCATCTAGGTGGAGCTAAAGCAGCGGGAGGCCCTTACCGAACATTGAATGCAAGGGTTACTGAAGACATGGTCTACACTCACAATACCCCATGCGGGCATATGCGTGGGCCAGGCGAACCCCAAGCTGTTTTCGCTTTAGAGTCTCACGTAGATGAGATTGCAAAAGCAATTGAAATGGACCCTGTTGAATTTCGATTAAGGAATTTAGTCGAAGATGGAGAGCCCACCGCCCTCGGTGATATATTTGTGGAAAATAAGGCAAGTGACGCTCTTAAAGCTGCAATTGATGCCTCCGGCTATTCTTCGCCTAAACCAAAAGGTGTTGGTCGAGGTGTTTCTGTAGGCGAACGTCCACCTGGAGGTGGACGAATAAATTCACAAATATCTTTAAAATCTGATGGGTCTGTAGTCATCACTACACCCTTGTTTGAACAAGGGGCAGGCGCGTATACGGTATTACAGCAAGTTGTTGCTGAAGATATGGGATTACCTGCAAATGCTGTACAAATTGAGATTGCAGATACTGGCTTATTCGACATGGACCAAGGAGTAGGTGGTAGTCGTGTTACGAACCTTGGAACTATTGCTACCCATGATGCCATGGAACAAGCCCAAGGCGAATTATTCAAATTAGCAGCTGAATTACAAAATTGGCCCGAAGAGCATTTGGCAATTCAGGGTCAAATGCTCATCCGGAAAGACACAGGTGAATCCCAACCATGGAGCAATTTAATTGCTCGGGTTGGAGAGCCCGTGGTGGGGAGGGGAGTTGCAACAGGAGGCGAAGATAATCCAGTGACAGGTTATTGTGCTCAAGTCGCCGAAGTTGTAATTGACGACGAAACTGGACAAATCACCCTTACAAAGTTAACTACAGCACATGATACAGGAACAATAATTAATCCTATTGGACATCAGGGCCAAATAAATGGTGGTGCGATGATGGGCATAGGATTTGGTTTACAAGAAGAAATTGTAAAGGAAAATGGGTATATCTCAACTTTGTCTTTTGCGGATTACAAAATCCCTAATATTGCAGATATTCCTGAACTTAAAACTGTGATACTTGACACCCCAGCACAAGGTGTAGGTCCTTACAACATTAAGGCTATAGGTGAAAGTCCAAACGCCCCTACGGCCGCAGCCATAACTAATGCAATTGCCGATGCTGTAGGTATTAGGATAAGAGAGCTTCCTGCAACAGCTGAAAAAGTATACTTAGAATTAAATGGAAAAAATAGAAACGAGTGAGGCCATCAGTGGCAGATTTCTTGAGGCCCATTACAGAGATTGCCCGAAATATGGGGCTAGCTCCAAAATACCTAACAGCTTATGGGGATACAAAAGCAAAAGTATCTCTTGATGCAGTACTCCCTAATGCAAGAGGTAAATTGATTGTAGTTACAGGAGTAACTCCTACTCCATTAGGAGAAGGGAAAACAACTACTTCAGTTGCGTTAACGCAAGGGCTTGCCAAGATAGGGAAAAATGCTGTCGTAAACATTCGAGAACCTTCCCTCGGCCCAATATTTGGCATAAAAGGCGGGGGTACAGGGGGCGGTAGCTCGAGAGTAATACCGGAAGAGGAAATCAACATTCATTTCACTGGAGACGCGCACGCAGTAGGTAGTGCCCACAACTTGCTATGCGCTATTACAGAAAATGAAATTCAAAGACATCATATTGAAAATGTCGACGTTGAATCCATAACTTGGCGAAGGGTGACTGACGTAGAAGATCGGGCGTTGCGATCAATTACTACAGGACTTGGCGGCAAAATTAATGCTCCGCTTAGACAAACAGGCTTCGATATCGTAACCGCGTCGGAAATAATGGCTATCTTAGCTTTATCAAATGATTATGACGATTTAAGGAAACGATTAGGCAATATCACGGTTGCTAACAAATCAGATGGCACTCCTGTAAACGCTACCGAAGTAAATGCAGTAGGATCAATGATGGCGTTGTTAAAGAATGCGTTGCTACCTAATTTGGTACAAACAACAGAAGGCCAACCTGCATTTGTACACACTGGTCCTTTTGGAAACATAGCTCATGGATGTAGCTCGGTTGTTGCGGACAAAATTGCTCTAGGCTACGCAGATTTTGTTGTCACAGAAGCAGGTTTTGGAGCTGATCTCGGATTTGAAAAATTCATGCATATTAAATGCCGTAGCAGCGGGTTGAAACCATCTGCAGCAGTTCTTGTCGGTACGGTTAGAGCTATGAAATCTCATGGGGGAGTCCCACTAAACGCTATAGAACGGCCCGATCCTTTAGCTGTACGCATAGGCACATCGAATCTTGAGCATATGATAAGTATTGTGAAATCATTCGGCTTACCTGTGGTAGTAGCCATTAATAAATTCCCTAGTGATACGCCTGAAGAGCTCATTATCATGCAAGATGTAGCAATTGATGCAGGTGCTTCTGCGGCAGTTATTTGTAACGGCTTTGAAGACGGAGGAAATGGATCAATAGAATTGGCTGAGGCAGTAGCAAGAGTAGCCGAGGAAGAAACTAACTCTATGTCGTTCCTGTATGATCAGAATGCACCTATAAGAGAAAAAGTGCGAACACTTGCTCAAAAAATCTACGGTGCAACTGAAGTTAAATGGGCACAACAAGCATTAAGGAAAATTGATTATTTTGAATCAATTGGATTGCGCAGTCTGCCAATATGCATGGCTAAAACACCACTATCAATTTCACATGACCCTACTTTAAAAAACAAACCTTCAGATTACTTATTTGAGATTTCAGACATCCATGCGTCGACTGGCGCGGGCTTTTTATATCCTATTGCGGGAAGTATTATGACTTTACCTGGTTTACCAAAAAATCCAAGAGCACTTGATATCGATAAGAACGGTATAATCACAGGGCTATAGGAAATTGTGATCGTATTCCAACGATGGAGGAGCTATGTTAAGTACAGAAATTAACGATAGATTGACCCGCGTAGGGAAAGGGACACCAATGGGAGAATTAATGCGCCGGTACTGGCATCCTGTGGCGGCCACCGTTGATTTAAATACCAACCCTACGAAGTCTATACGTATTTTAGGTGAAGACTTAGTTCTTTATAAAGACGGTACAGAGAAAATTGGCTTAATTGATAGATATTGTCCCCACCGCCGAGTTGATCTCTCCTATGGAATTCCAGAAAAAGACGGGCTTCGATGCATGTATCACGGCTGGTTATTTAATGAGATTGGTCAATGCATAGAGCAACCATTTGAAGAGACGGTGAGGCCTGATGGTCGATTCAAGGAAAAAGTCTCCATCACAAATTACCCTGTTGAAGAACTAGGTGGATTGCTCTGGGCATACTTGGGACCTTCCCCGGCTCCTTTACTCCCAAGATGGGACTTATTTGCTTGGAACGGAGTTTTAAAAGATATTGGAACTACATTATTACCTTGTAATTGGCTTCAATGCATGGAAAATTCATTAGATCCAGTTCATTTAGAGTGGCTCCACGTGTATTGGGGGAACTACCAATTGAAAGATGCAGGATTTGAAAGAGATTTACCTACTACTGTACATACAAAAATCAAATTTGATCAGTTTGAGCATGGCATAATCAAACGACGGACTTACACAAACACGACAGAAAATGACCCGGAGTGGACGATAGGGCATCCAATCATATTCCCTAATTGGCTTAGAGTTGGAACCGGATTCCAAATGCGTGTTCCCGTTGATGACACTCATACCATGCATTTCCACTATAATGTCTACGCTCCACCCAAAGGGGTAGAAGCCCCTCCTCAAGACCATATCCCTCATTATGAAGTTCCTTTACGTAATGAAGATGGTTCCTTCCCTGTAGACTTTACGATTGGGCAAGATCAAATGGCTTGGGTTACTCAAGGCGCAATAGCTAAAAGAGAATTAGAAAAATTAGGAGAATCTGACAGAGGAATAATTCTCTATCGCAAAATGCTAGTCGATGAGATGGAAAAGGTTGAAAAAGGTATTGAACCCTTAAATGTTTTCCGTAATTCCGATAAAAACCAAATCATTGAATTATTCCAAGAGCATGATCCAGCAATACGTATGACACCGCCTCGTGAGCCACTTCCAGGGATGATCGACCCAGAAACCGGCGATATTTCTGCAGCTCCCACTGGACGTCATGCCACCGTTGGGCTTAAAGCCCGTTCAATTTACAAAAAAGCTGCTGCGGATAAAGGAATTTTGATTTAGGAATTATCGTAATTTTGCTTTGTTTCGTAAAACTCTATACCGCTCGTCCGGATCAAGTATCCTTTTGCGCATGCGAATATTTTTTGGAGTAATTTCAATTAATTCGTCCTCGTTGACAAAGCTCAATGCTTCTTCCAAACTAAATTGCACAGCGGGCGCTAATCTTTCAACAATTTCTTGTGTTGCAGAGCGCATATTCGTGATTTTTCTTTCTTTGCATACATTGAAATCCATGTCACGATCCCGGTTGTGCCTCCCCACAATCATCCCCTTGTAAACAGGAGTTTGTGGCTCAACAAATGTCTCTGCTCTTTCTTGAGCATTTTGAAGCCCATAAGTAACAGCTACACCGGTTTCAGACGAAACTAACGCTCCTGCTCTAAGAGACTTAATTTCACCATGAGCGGGCTCCATTCCCAAAAATTCAGTATTCATCAACCCATTTCCTCTAGTTGCTCGGAGGAAAAAGCTTTGGAATCCTATTAAACCTCTTGTAGGTAGTCGAAAATTCAAACGTACATTTCCCACGCCATCGTTTTGCATATCAGTCATAACCGCCAAACGGTTAGATAAATCTTCCGTTACCACTCCTATGTAATCTTCACGTGTTTCTAAATGAAGCATTTCATAAGGTTCATGTAAAATATTTTCTACGAATTTAGTCACTGCTTCAGGTCTAGAAACTTGAAACTCTATCCCTTCTCTTCTCATTTTTTCTATGAGTACTGAAAGATGTAATTCACCTCTACCACTTACGAGAAATTCATCGGCGCTATCTGTTTTCTCCACTCTTAAGGCAACATTTGTCTGCAATTCACGTTGCAAACGATCCCATAACATTCGGGATGTCGCATATTGGCCGTCACGACCAGAAAAAGGAGATGTGTTCACTGCAAAAGTCATACGTACAGTGGGATCTTCAACTTTCATTCGTTCCAAAGGCTGGGGGTCATCTGGCGATGCGATAGTATCGCCAATTTTAACATCGCGAAGCCCTGAAATCGCTATAATTTCGCCTGCAGATGCACCCTCTATGTCTTTTTTAATTAAATCACGGAAAATAAATAATCGTTCTACTTTAAACATTGTTATACGATCTTCATCTGAAATCAAAGCGATTTGTTGGCCTTTTTCTATGGATCCCCTAGTGACACGGCCTATAACAATTTGTCCTAAATAATTGTCATAATCCAACGCTGCTACAAGCAATTGAAATGGAGCGGCAGGATCGACTTTGGGTGGGGGTACCCGTTTAATAATTGTCTCAAATAAAGGAGACATGTCCTTAGGATCGTCGTCTATATTCGTTATTGCATATTGATCCCGTGCTGAAGCGTAAATTACTGGGAAATCCAGTTGGTCTGCATCAGTGGCTAATTCCAAGAAAAGGTCTTGAATCGACGATAGTACTGCATCCGTATCAGCTGTATCACGATCAATTTTGTTGATAACAACTATCGGTCTTAAGCCTTGCTGCAATGCTATACGTAACACGTAACGAGTCTGAGGCATTGGACCTTCTACAGCATCAACTAATAAAAGGCATCCGTCAGCCATATTAATTACTCTCTCGACTTCACCGCTAAAATCAGCATGCCCCGGTGTATCAATGATATTAATTGTCACATCGCCATATTGTATGCCAGTATTCTTAGCAAGTATTGTGATACCTCTCTCTCTCTCTTGAGGATCCGAATCCATGATGAGATTCGCGACTTGCTGTTCAGGTCGAAACACGTGGCTATAATGTAGCATGGCGTCTACTAAGCTCGTCTTTCCATGGTCCACGTGCGCCACAATAGCAATATTACGTAAGTGCATTTGATTGGTTTCATTCATTCCACAAGCCTCGCAATGAAAGGACGCCCTCTGTCTAGAAATAGAAGGCGTCTTTTAAATTTGTTAGCGATATTTTTGTCTTTAAGGGTTTTCCCAATAGGCAAATGATACTCCACATGGAGAAGCATATACAGGAATATAATCAACAATTGTTCCTGGAATTCCATCAACCATTGCAGCAGCAGCCACCCAGTTGCGAGTCTCTCCTGTACCTGATCCTAAGCCTAGATACATACCTGTTCCGCCATCCACCCATTTTCCATTACCATATGCTGCTGGAGGGTCATTACTCTCACGATCAAAATGATCTGCAAGAGCTTTAGCGTCACCCGACCGAATATTATCCAACACTCCAGTGTCAAAATCTTCATTCAACCAACCTTCAGGGTTTCCGGGAGTATGCCATAATCCCCCAGAGCCAAGTACCGCAACGCGCAAATCTGAATCAAACTCTTCAATTATAGTCCTAACAGTTCGCCCTATCTGGTACACACGATTCGCAGTTGGCTGTGGTCCGTAGAAGCAATTTATATAAAATGGAAGAATTGGTAAATCATAATCTGGCAATATATAGCTCATCGGTCGAAGAAAAGCATGCCCTACCCCATGCTCCTTGTTATGCTCTTCCAACATGAAGGACACATCAAATTCATTTCTTACTAAATTTTTCAGTAGATGCTTTGCTAAGTCTGGGTGACCCTTTACTTTTGCCCAAGTTTCCGGAGTTCTTTCAACCCAGTCTCCTCGTTGACCTGGAACAATCCCCGTACGAGGAAAAACTTTATATCCTTCAAAATTCTCACCCGCAAAAATAGCAAACGGTGGAAAAAGTGAAAAATCAAATTGCTCAATTTGATCATCCCCGAATACCAAAATTACATCCGGTTTGGCAGCCTCTAATTTGTCTTTGAGTACACCAAAAGCAGCTTGAGCACGTGCGTATTGCTTAACATTTTCCTCATCTGTGGTCCAAGGATTTTTCTCTGAATTTGGGCGCAGTCTCCTAATTTCATTCCATAACATGGGATCTGTCCACAAAAAAGGAGTATGTGAACAAGTTTCTACTAATACAATTTTTGCCATAATTCATTCCTATTTCATCTAATAATCTACATCAAGCTGATGGGAAAAAGCCTTTCGTATACCAATCAGTCAAATCGCTTCCAAACCACTCTGTCGGGATCTCTTTGCCTAATCCCATTTTTTTAGCATTTTGATAAATTAATGCACCAGCTGCAGCCATCTGGATCCCCATTCCTGTGCTATTTTTATAATAAACAATTTCATTAGGCTTATGATTAACAGGTACGATTCCAGATACAATTTCTCCAAGCGTAATAATTTTATCCCACGAAATAATTCCTTTATCTATTGGATCAAGCAACTCTAACTGACCGTTTGTATGAATACTCTCACGATCATTTATACAAATTAAAGAACTTCTCTGGAATGTTAATTCATCGACTTCAGTTTTTTTAAAATTAGGGTCGCTATTCTGAAGAGAGATCACAAATTGGCCAGGCTCAAGCCAATTACCATCAAATACAGGTTTACCTGATATATATCCGGCATTAGTCGCGCAGCAAACAATATCCATACCAAGCATTGCAAGTTGCGGATTGTCTACAGGCTCAATATCAATTTCCAATGACTGCGACATCTCTTTTGCGAACTGCTCCCTATGCTCTTTTGTTGGGCTGTAAATTTTCACTTTTTTAATAGGTCTAACTCTGACCAATGCTTCTAAATCCGTTCGGGCCAATTTCCCGCTACCAAACATTCCAACTGTAGAAGCCTCGGGGGCAGCCAAATACTTTGCTGCAACGCCAGAAGTTGCACCGACACGAATTCCTGAAAGAAAAAACTCTTGAATAAACGCCAAGGGTTGTCCTGTCTGCATATCAATTAAGCAAATGAAGCCCCAATTACGGTTACCGAATTTTGCAGATTGAGAACCTTGTGCATTAGGTTGAGTTCCACGCGCACTCCCTCCAATACGAATAGCAGCTGTATCGTAGGTGGGTGTTGTTCCTATATGAATATTCGAACCATAAATCATATCAGGATTTGTTGTTTTGCTAATGTACCGTACTCTAGGAATATTAACTGCCGTGTTAGCGCCATAATCACGAAATGCCGTTTCCATTGATTCAATGCAATCTTGCATAGGATGCGCGAGCGCTACATCTTCATCTGAGAGTATCAAAGTCATATTGTCTCCTAATTTAAGCGCTTTAATTTACAAGAAAATCGTTAAACCATTGAATAGCCTTATCCCATGCGTGAAGCGCAGCATCTCTTCTATAAGCAGGCCTTTCTTCACAGTTGAATCCATGACCAGCTCCAGGATAAACATGAAACTCAAATTTTTTATCATACTTAGTTAATTCTGCTGCCATTTTGCCCACCTCCTCCGTAGTAGGGTTTTGGTCATCCTCACCAAATAAACCTAATAAAGGAGCATTTATGTCTGCTGTCTGATCAAATGGAGTTACCCCATCTCCAAAAGGAACAAAACATCGACCACCATAAAAATCGACTGCAGCTGCCACACTATCTAAGTTAGCTGCAGCCAGGTAGGCAATTCTCCCTCCTACACAAAAACCTATTATTCCAATTCTTTCACTAATCACGTCATCCTGATGGACGAGAAAGTTTTCGGTGAGCCGCAAATCATTCAATATATTTTTGTCGTCAAGCCTGCTTAATCTTTCCAAGGCAAGATCTGTCTCTTCAAACATGCCAATGGTTCCTAATCCTTCACGGTGAAACAAAGAAGGTGCGATTGCGTAGAAACCAGCACTAGCTAATTTATTAGCTATCGACTGTATGTATGCATTTACACCCCAGATTTCCTGCACCACAATCACAGGATGATACGGGCCACCTGTTGCAGGTTTCGCAACATAAGCCTCCATGGGACTATCGTTAACCAGTATTTTGGTCCATGAAGCTGGCATAAGTTACCTCTAAATATTCGTTTAGCATCATTCTTTGACTTAAACTGGTGGGCCGGACAGGACTCGAACCTGTGACCAGGCGATTATGAGTCGCCCGCTCTGACCAACTGAGCTACCGGCCCGTTTGAACAATAGATAGTATACTGTAAATACGAACTAGGACTCTGCTTCAGCTGGCATGTGCCGCAATTCCGCCGAAACTCTATCGGCAGTGATACCCGAACTCTCCAGCAACTGGCCTGCAACATCTTCAGAGTTTTCAACTAATGACTGCAACAAATGCCCGGTACTCACAGTTCGGTGCCCTGCGCTTCGAGCTATCCTTGAACTTCGTTCTATCACGCGCTGGCAACGCCTAGTCATTCCAGTGGTACCTGTATACAACGATCCTCGGCGGCCAATTACGCTTTCAATTTCTCGTTTTATCAAAACTGGATCTGCTCCTAGGTCAACTACAATTTTTGAAGCCTGAAATCGAGCATCTTTGAGCAATCCGAGAAGAAGGTGCTCCGTACCCATGTAGGAATGTTCAAAGCGGTGTGCTTCTTCTTGCATAAAGGACAAAGCTTTCCACCCATCAGGTGTAAACCTGCCTGGAAGCCCTCTAACTCCAGAAGAAGGAACATCCTCGTTTTTTGCAGATGAGCGTGTTGGAACTTGTACCAATGGAGTGAGATATTTACGAAGATCAATACTCCCCAAAAGCAATGATCCTAGAGACGTTGCTATAATTACTCGTGCTGGAGCGCCCATAAGAAATTCTGGAATATTCAAAAATGTCTCTGAGCCAAATCTCTGCATTGGAGAAACAATTAACAGGAGCATAGGCAATGCAACTATCACGTATACCAGCCAAGCAAATTTCGTGAAATATCGACTCTGCCTGACTCCCACTATTATCGCACCTCCAGCAATAAGGGAAAAAAGCGATGTAAGCAAACTTGCAATATAAGCATTCCTAGAATCGAATGCGCTAGGCAGTGGTCCATGACCCAAAAAGCCATCTGTTCTATCTGCGAACCACGAAGCCAGCAAAACAATGCCCCAAACAATCACTGAAACTAAAACCGCATATAGTACCTGCCAAGACTGTGTTTTTTCAGGCATAAGTAATCCCCACGACAATTGCGCCTCTTTAAACCCACTCTACTATTGATTTTAGTCTGTTGGAACAGGTTTTATGAGCGCGTTAATGCTACTTGCATGTATATAATCTATCCTTGAATAAGAAAATAATGTTTCGCGATATTATTATTAAAAAGTATACATTAGGAGCTATACGAATGACCCAAACTAACGCAACGAGGATTGAAAAAGATACAATGGGTGAAATGGAGGTTCCAGCCGATGCGTATTGGGGAGCTTCTACACAAAGAGCTGTACTTAATTTTCCTATAAGCAATATACGTTACCCTTCTGACTTCATTAGTATGCTTGGCAGAATAAAGCGTGCTGCGGCTAATGCGAATCAACAATTAGGTCTCCTTGATCCCGAAATTGCAAAATCTATTAGTGCTGCATCAACAGAAGTAATCGACGGTCATTGGGATAACCATTTCGTTGTAGATCTTTTCCAAACTGGATCAGGAACATCTACTAACACCAACGCTAATGAGGTGATAGCAAAACGAGCCCGTGAAATAGCTGATGGATTGAATATCCATCCTAATGATCATGTAAATATGGCACAATCCTCAAATGATGTAATCCCAAGTGCTACTCATTTAACTGCAGCAAAAGCAATCAAAGATGAATTAATTCCCGCTCTCGAAAAAGCGCAAAAAACATTAATAGAAAAATCTAATGAATTCTGGGAAGTTATTAAGACTGGACGTACTCATTTACAAGACGCAACGCCTATACGCCTCGGGCAAGAATTTCAGGGCTACGCAAGTCAAATAGAATTAAGCATAGATAGAATAAAACCGCATCTTTCAGCATTGAGTGAAATTGCACTTGGCGGGACTGCAGTTGGAACAGGAATAAACGCACATGAAAATTTTGCTCGAGCCGCGTGTGAAATTTTATCGAAAGAATTAAGTCTTCCAGTAAAAGAAACTGCTCATCACTTCCAAGCCCAAGGCACACAAGATGCTATGGTTTCGGCAAGTGGAGCCGTTAGATCAATTGCAATAGCTCTTCAAAAAATAGCTAATGATCTTCGATGGTTATCTTCTGGACCACGTGCAGGCCTCGCAGAGCTTGAACTACCCACTGTTCAGCCTGGTTCATCCATAATGCCAGGTAAAGTAAATCCAGTTATCCCAGAGTCAGTAGTTCAAGTTGTATGCCAGGTCTTGGGAAATGATGCGGCTATTTCTGCTGCTTCTCAAGGAGGCTATTTGGAGCTAAACACCTATTGGCCTGTCTCTGCATACAACCTTCATCAATCTATAACGCTTTTAGCGTCTGCAACGAGTAATTTTGATATCCAATGCCTGCAGGGAATCAAGGCCACCGCAAAAGGTCCAGATATGGTCGAGCAAGGGTTAATGATGGCTACGGGGTTAACACCTGCAATTGGGTATGACCAAGCCACCACAATTGCGAAAACTGCTGCTGCAGAAGGGAAAACAATTCGTGAAGTTGCCAGAAGAGAAACAGATCTAACCGACGATCAAATATCTGACCTTTTGAATCCTTCTAGAATGACTGCCCCAGGAATTGTGGAAGGTGCATCAGGAGGCGGGGGCTAGTAGATAAGCGAGGTATTAAATTGGATTTTGAAATTAATATACAAGAATTTAAAACGCAAAAAACTGCTGGGGTACGAGCAAAAACCACCCTGGATAAGGTGCCAGCTAAAGTAATTCAGTTACTCCATGAAACTAATGATTACTTGGATTCTATCGGTGTTAGAGCTGCAGGAAATCCTTTCAGTATTTACTACGAGGTCGGAAGCTTCCTTGTTGATTTAGAAGTTGGCTACCCGATTCTTGAAGACATTGTTGGTAACGATCGAGTCAAGCAAAACGTTATTGACGGAGGCAAATGTGCAGTTGCTAATTATGTGGGCCCACACAAAGATATAGCCAACGCTCATCGAGCGGTTCATTCGTGGATGCATGATCACGATATCAAAGCTTCAGGGCAACCAGCACGTGAAATATTTATTACAGACCTTAGAGAGGTCGATCCCGATTCTGATTGCACCGCTCAATCTGTATGGCCAGTAATACATGAATCGCGGGCAGAAAAGCGCCGACAAAAAAAAGCTCCCAAGTAGGTATTACTCAATTTATGCCGATTATTAATGGTAACTATATCTCACACTTTGAATCTAAATATATCCCTTCGATTCAAAGTTATTTGCGAAGTAAAATTGGATTACCGCAAGGTGAAAATATACTATTAAGTTACCATATGGGTTGGACCTCTGTATCTGGTGACAATGAGAATCATCCCGTAGGAAAGTCATTACGCCCTATCCTTTGCTTAGCTGCATGTGAAATGGCTGGAGGTGATTTTACCGAGGCAATCCCTGCAGCCGCATCACTAGAGTTAATTCATAATTTTTCGCTTATTCATGACGATATCCAAGATGGGGATCTAATGCGTCGTTCACGACCAACTATCTGGTCAATTTGGGGGGTTCCTAAAGCAATCAATGCCGGAAACTCTATGCGAATTATCGCTGATAGAACAATGCTTGAGTCTTCTAGCGAAAACAGGAATTTAGACGTAACTGTAGATGCGGCTCTTGAGAGCACTATTCGCAGTTTGGATATGATCGAAGGGCAGTATATGGACATGTCGTTCGAAAGTTCGACAAATGTAAACGTCGCAGAATACTTAAAAATGGTCGAACGCAAGACAGGGGCATTAATTCAAAGTGCTATGTATGTTGGAGCACTAATCGCTACTGGAGATAAACAAACTGCAACCAGCTTCGGTAATTGTGGACGTAATCTTGGGGTTGCATTCCAGATACGTGATGATTATCTAGGAATTTGGGGTGACCCCCAAAAAACAGGTAAACCTGTGGGGGCAGATATTAGACGTAAAAAAAAGTCATTACCTGCTATATACATGTTTAATGAAGCTAGCAATAGTGATCGCAAATGGCTTGATGAAATTTATTCTCAAGACATAATTGATGAAACTGAAGTAGCAAATATTCTTGACCTATTAGATAAGTTAAACGTTGCAGAATACGTTCAAAATCTAGCAAATAGCCAGGCTGATCTGGTTCGTTCCCAAATTATAGATTTAGCTATTTCAGACCAATCAAAATTGCAATTATTTAGCATTACAGATTTTTTTGTTACTCGTCAAAAATAATTTTATAGTATCCTTATAGTGTCAATGATCTATGTGAATTGATCACTTTATCGTAAACTTATTAGTATAGAAAAATTCTATAAAAATTGAGGAGATTTTAGGCGAATGAACGCCATT
>CENY01354583.1_pt1 | contig 31208 bp, 32 predicted proteins | sample 356181 | NCBI WGS metagenome assembly CENY01 (sample SAMEA2619840, study PRJEB7988) | marine metagenome | isolation source: saline water (ENVO:00002010), including
TATTTTTAGTGATTATTTCCAAACCGGAAAACTACCGGAACTTAACAGGCACTGGTCCAATCATCTTGCCAAAAGAGAGGAAATCTCTACTCTAGCTGGTGCTTTTTCTAATGCCGCAGGAGAATTCGAACAAGGCGTTTTAAACGAATTTATTCATATATGGCCGTTCAAGGACGCCAATCATATGATGGATACTCTTTCAGAAGAAAATACAATTCCTGGATGGAAAGATGGACAAAAAGCCTATCTACGTTCACAGTCATCAAACATTTGGTACCCTGCAGAATATTCTCCAATGCATTAGAGAAAAATCACATATCCATTTCAATTGCAGGATCTCCTGATTTTCCTAGATAGAAATCCCCTGAATCGGCTTCAAATCTGACGGATATTTCCTCTAGTACTTTTTCATTACCAGCGATCGTATAAATATCTCCCTCTTCAAGATGGAGATCTCCATGGACATTCAATGCTTTTCCATCACGATGGACAGAAATAACAAGTACTTCGTTTGGCAATTTCAATTCCTCAATTGACTTACGAAACAAATCTGAATTTCTTACTTCCAAATCAAGAATATCCTGATCTTCCTCCATACCCAGAAGTAATGAAACCGCAGAAGGTGACCTTACAAAATGATCTAGCAAACTGATCATTGCAGTTGAAGGAGAAACGACAGATGCACCAAGAACTCTGTATTCATCATAGTTTGAACGATCATTGAGTCTTACTACAAGATGAGCAAGTTCGAAATTTTCATTAGACATCTTGCAGATCTCTAAATTCTTTTCATCTGAAAGCATTCCTATAATAGCCCCTGCTCCCCCTGCACCCATAAAACGAAGTTCCTTTGCCGAAAATTCCTCAATCTTATGAAATTCCACTCCTATTTCAGACAAAGTTTCTGATTTAAAGTCAGAGATTGTCGCCATTTTCACTTGCCAGTGATGCAAACGCAACTGCCTTGCTAACGCTTGCGCCTGCCCATCTTCTCCAAAAATTATCGCCGTGTGTACAATTCCCATCTCTGTTTTTTCGGGAAGAGGAAACGCTTCTTTCATCAGTCTTATCGAAAATTTAAAAAAGGAAGGTCCTACAATCTGATTAAGCACAATGATTCCAATCATCAAAGTAGCAAATTCTTGTCCCCAACCTGGAAAAGCAACAGCTACTTCAGTTGCTAATCCCATCCCAATACCTGCTTGAGTTATATACGCCATCCAACTCAAACGACTTTGTTTAACAGGATCACCGGCAATCATTCCTCCAGAAAATGATCCAACAAAAATTGCGGCAATTCTTATCACAAACAAGGCCAACGCAATTGGCCATACAATAAACAAAGTTGACAATTTCAGTGAAGCACCTACTAGCGTAAAAAACATAAGATAAACTGCGGGACCTACTTCATTGAGCATCCTTGAAAATTCATCTCTGTACTGACTTCTGTTGGTTACCCACAGACCAGCTACCATACAAATCAGTAAGGGTTCAAGAAGAAGTTCAAATGAGAAATTTTCTGCAGTCTTATGTCTTACTAGATCAGAAAAAAAGAAGACTGAATACCCTACAAATAACATCAAGAAAATTTTGTAGCGCAAATCAAATTTTTGTGACGCTATGAATCCTAAAATTCTTGCAACACAGTATCCTAAAAACAGAGAAATACTTAGTTCTACAATCAACAATGCAATAAAACCAAAATTCATGCCAATATTCGTGAGAAGAGCATCCGCAATCGAAGAATTCACTGCAAATAAAATAATAACAACACTATCCATAACAACCGTTACACCCAGAGCAGTCTGAACAAACGGACCTTTAGCTCTTAGTTCTTTTATTACTGCAATTGCAGAAGAAGGGGAACGAGCAACAAGTATAGATCCACCCAAAATGGATATTGCAATTCTTCCTTCTAAGGGAACTCCTTTGACAAAGGGTATGTAATCTGACAATAAAAAGAAACTTGAACTACCTAGAACAAAGGTACCTACAACAAGGCCTACTGTCGTCCATTTTATACTATTCAACCTTGAATCTAATTCTTTAAGATACAACTCTCCCCCAGCAGCAAATGCTATAAATGCAAGGGCTACTTGATCTAGAAATCTTAAAGACTTTATGGAAGAAAACGTGATGAAATTTAAAACAAAAGGACCACACAAAATTCCAACAAACAGAAATCCCGTAATAAGCGGCAACTTCACTTTAACAAACAGTGTGCTTATCTGTCTCGCTGCAAGTGCAACTATCACCAAAGAAATTGTCGAAAGAAATATGCTTTTCGACAAAGAAATCACTTCCATACTAAAACAATCCTTCTAAATCAATTAAAATCAAACTATACAATTACGATGGTGTTCCAAAAGTTGCAATTCGATCAACCTCACATTCGAACAAAACTCTCTTCTCATCAATAACCGGATCCCTCAAACCATATGGAGGCTCATTCCCAGTGTATTTAACCCAAATCTTGTCTACTTGTTCAGTTGCTTTTTCCCCACCAGGTTCACCTTCTACAATTTCATTTACAACTGTACATTTAATGCTCATCCAATGATAGGGATTTTCGGGGTTCACCAACAATAGAGTTAATTTCGGATTTTTTCTAATCCATTCACACTTTGGACGATGTGCAGCGGTGTTAACAAGAATTTTGTCATCTTCATAATCGAACCACATCGGGGTCAGATTGGGTCTTCCGTCAGGACCTGTTATACCCAAAATAACTGTAATCGGTTTATCTAGAAGGTCTCGATAAATAGGATCTAGATCAGAAAGACTCGAACCTTTCTTTCTATCTCCAACAGAAAACTGCCCTTCCTGCAATCCTTCAGAAACATTTTTAAAATTTGCAATTGTAAAATCACTCATAAGGCTCCTCCTATTTCCCTTGTTAAAAAAACAAACTCACATACCTTTATGAATCAAATAATAAGTTTCAAGAAAAGAATTATTTCAAATATACTTTCATTTCAATTTATAGCTTATATCCTACAATAAAGGAGAATTAAAATGGAAGGAAAATATGAAAAAGGTCTAAAAAACCGAAGTAGAGTTTTTGGCGACCAAGGGGAAGAAAGACGTAAAGAATTCGAAGAAGTAAATCCTGATTTTGCAAAACTAATCACAGAAAATATATTTGGCGACTTATACGAACGCGAAGGAATGGATGACAAAACAAGAGAGATGATTATTCTTGCAATTTTATGTGCGTTAGGAAAAGAAAAAGAATTTGGATTTCATGTACATGCTGCACTTAATGTTGGCATGACAAAAGAAGAAATTCAGGAAATCTTAATGGTTTGCGCTTTTTACGCTGGAGTTCCAAACACAGTTGCCTCTACTAATTCTACTTTAAGTGTTTTCAAGGAAAGGAATATGTAGTCAAATAACCCATCAATCTTTTGTGTGTCAAAAGGAAATAGTTTCATGAAAATGGCTGACTTGTTTATTGTCATTCCATTTTGTTTAATTCTATTTCCAAATAAATATAGACAGTTTCACTAAGGACTAATCCTCCACTGTCTAAAAATCGATTCCAGGAAACATTAAAATCTTTCCTGTTAAATTTTGTTTGACCGCTAGCACCCATTTTACTTCGCCTACCCTTGCGCTTTAATTCAGAGCTGATTTCAGAGACTCTGATTTTAATTTCTTTTGTGATACCCCTAATTTTTAAATTTCCCACCAAATCGAAGCTTTCTTTTTGTATATTCACAATCTTGGTAGAGACAAATTCAATCTTAGGATGATTTTCCACATCAAAGAAGTCGGGACTTCTTAAATGTGAATCTCTTCTCTCATTTCTTGTATCTATCGATTTAGCGTCAATAGAAACGGCAACTTTTGTTTTGGTTACATTTACAGGATCAAATTCAACTCGCCCTTTAAAGGAACGAAATTCTCCTCTTACCCAAGAAACTCCAAGATGACGAATTTTAAATGCAACACTTGTATGACTCGAATCGATAGACCAAGAAGCAGCATGTGCAAATTGACCAAAAGACATACATAGATTCAAAAAAACGATTACACTAACGAATAAACGTATTACTTTCTTCATTCTTCTCTCCTAGTTCTCTATATCTTTGTACCTTCAATACCATGCGAAGTATCTTTGGCAGTAATAAAAACATAATCCTCTTCGCCAACAATCTCTCCGGAATGGACTGCATTTGGAGGAATATGTGCAATATCGCCTGGAATCATAGTATGGACATTTCCTTCAATCTCCATTTTTGCCGAACCTCGCATGCAAATCACAAATTGCTCATTAGGATGAGAATGTGCTTCTGCTTTAGTTCCTACAGGCATACAAAACTGTCCAAATATTACTCTTTCACCAGTTATCCAAGAACCATTTGAAGAACTATAACTGGGTCCTGCCAGTTCATCTTTCATTTCATCAATATTGTAAAAATACTGAAAATCTTTTTCCATCTTTCCTTCTTCGCTTTTCTCTACATCAGATGGTGTGCCCTGTATCCCCCAAGCAGTATCTTTTGCTGTCACAAAAACTAAATCTTCATCTCCTAAAACTTCACCGGAATGAATAGAATTTGGAGGTTTTAGAGAAATATCGCCTGCTGTCAAATCTTTTGACTGCCCTTCGATTTTGGATCTGCTAGAACCTTTAATGATAATCACGAACTGTTCATTTGGATGGCTATGAGAATTTGATTTTGTTCCAGCTGGCATGGTAATTTCACCAAAAATTAATCTTTCGCCAGTAACCCAGGATCCATTCGCTGAACTATACGCTTCACCTGCCATTTCGTTTGACATCTCTTTTGTCCGATAAAAATATTGCATCGAAAGACTCCTCAAGGTATGTAAATTAGATGTGTAGCAATTCTATATAAAGTAGTCTGGTTTTTCTATTTAATAATTGCCAGATGAGATTTATAACGGTTTTGCGAAACTAATCTCGTTACCATCTGGATCTGTCACATGAAAATATCTCTCTCCCCATCTTGCATCAGAAGGAGACATGTCAGGTTTAATTCCCGCAGCAACAATTTTTTCATAAAAAATATTTACATCTTCTACATGAAAAATAATTCTTCCCTTTATAGTCGGGGGACAAAGTTCTTTATTCAACACGAAATTTAAAAAACAATCACCAAAAGAGAGACTTACAAAATTACCCTCTTTGCTATATTTGACCTCAAAACCCAATCTTTCATAATAAGAAACTATACACTCTATATCTTTTGTCTCTAATGTAACTGCACTAATTTTTCGCATACGACTTAAGTATTTCTCCACTGCATATTTAATTTTAAAAAAGTACTTAGTTCTCACCAGCAAAAAACTCCTGTAGAATAACACATTCAATTAATAACAAAAAAACAAATTTCATGAGGGAAAAATGAAGATAATCAATTCCGTTGGCATCGAAAATGATGAGAATTTTGAACCTCCCTATACAATTCTATGGGGAGTGAACGATCAAACTACTGATACAAAAGTGATGACTATGCAAAGAACTATTATTCCACCTGGCGGAAAAAACAAAATGCACAAACACACTTGTGATGCAACTTTTTACGTTGTTAGAGGACCTATCTATGTGTATGCAGGCGACCCTGCAAATCCTGAAAAACACTTAGTAGAAGCAGGCAATTTTTGTTATGCGCCAGCAGGGGAATACCATGGACAGGAGAATCCGAGCAAAACAGAAGTAGCAGAACTCGTAGCTAGCTACGGCGGTTGTTCTCATCATGAAAAATCAGGAACAACTTTTGCTGAATAAAAAAAACAGTATAAACCCTGAATACTACGACACAAATGGAAGTAGCAGATAAGGCTTATGCTCAGGTCCAGAATGCAAAGTTACCTTTTTCCCAAAAATTTCAGGTGGCCTATCTTTGGGATCATTGTGATAAAACAACGCAACACCCGTAAATGGCTCTTTCATATTCGACAATCCACCTGAGTGTCCACCAGGATATACATAATCTTTTCCACGAACAGAAAGACCTATTCTATATCCCTCTGGCACCACCACACATGAAGGCCAAATCTCAATATCTAATTCATATATCTCACCTGGATTCAGAGGTTGTATTTCATCATGCGTATGATAAGGCCTATAAGGCAAAGTAAGTTCTTCGTCTAGTTTCCTATGAGAAGCTCTCAGCCACCCCTGTGCAATCGGCGTATGAGGATCAACAGCACCTACGAATGTAATTTCTTTCATATCCGGAGAAAAAAGACGAACGACGAGGAAGAAATCTGCATCATTCGTTTCAGAAGAAATGAACAATTTAGAAGCCATAGGACCTGTCAGTTCTGTTTCCTTTTCGAATGGTTGAGTTAAGAAAATCAAACCGTCACTAAATCCATCGTAACTAGCAGAGGAACTCTCCGAAGGGGAATCCTCTCCCAAACTATAATTAGAAGTGTCAAGATAAAACTTCTTCCAATCTGTTCTAGCCAATGGCCATTCATTTTCTTCTCTTGGCACAAACTTTTCACCTACATGACGTACTTGCAAGAAGACTTTAGATTGTTTCTCCCAACCAGAATCTTCACCTTTCAAGAAATGATTAAAGAATTTCAACTGCATTTCTCTTCCGTAGTCTGTATAAAAGTGCGTCCAATGTTCTATCCCATGTACTTCTAGCCATTTTTCCTCAGAAGCACTTCGCACATAACCTTCAAAGTTTCCGCGCGGGTGTAGTCCCTGTCCACCCCAATTCGCAGTAGATAGAAACGGCACCTTTATCTTTGAAAAATCAGGCATTCTTGAAGTCCAATATTCATCCGTATCGAGTTTATTTGCTAAGACATCATCACCAAAATCATTACGATTTGCTCCAAGTTCTTCTGGACTTAACGTAATCGGCCCAGAGACCAGATCCCCATTCATCTTACTTACAAATCCACGTTCACCTAAACCATGCTGCACTGTATAAACCTGCATCTCAGACCAGGTTCTTGAAAAACCGTTGCAAAAAATTCCGCCATGATGTCCCATATCTCTATAAAAATCTGCTGCACCTTCCCATATACACATAGCAGCTAAATGTGAAGGTTGAAGGGCTGCGACCTGCCATTGGTTTTCGGCGTAATAGGAAATTCCATTCAACCCTACTTTACCGTTAGACCACTCCTGCACCCCGCCCCATTCAATACAATCATGTAAATCTTTCGCTTCCCTAGCAGACCAAATATCAATTACTCCAGGAGAGCGTCCACAACCTCTAGAGTCAACTCGAACTATCGCATATTTTTCAGGAACCCATTTTTCTGGATCTACCACTTCCCAGTTTTGATATTTGTTAGTAGAACCTGCCGTTACATCAGGATGTTTTTCTGCCATCAAATCCCATGCAGATGCATACAGATCTTGAAATAGAAGATATTTTCCGTAAGGACCATATGTCATTAAAACAGGATATTTTCCATCTTCGATTGGACGATACACATCACAACGTAAAACGAGACCATCATCCACTGTGATCGGAACATCCCAATCAATTCTCATTCCATCTCTGATTTCTGTTTTCGATTGACTATCTAGATAACTCATAAAAAAGCCTCCACGATTTTTCATAAATTAGTCGAAAAATCAAAAAAGTAATTGTTTTTTAAGAAATTTACATAACGATTTTACCAACTAAACAAGTTTCATCAAATGAATTTAATTAAAAATATGATAGAATGATATTTATTCGACTACTAGGAATGGCAATCCATGGACAAAAAACAAGAGATCACCGAAAGACCTCCCTATATACCAGGCACATCGGAAGAATTAGATGCTGTAGCGGCAGCTCCATCTAATCATGAAGTTCTGATTGAAAATGAAAAAGTACGTGTTGTGAGAGTCACTATTGAGCCCGGGGAACTTGAGAAAATGCATACTCACAAATATCACAGCGTTTTTATTGTAAATAGTCTTCCTGAAATAAACTACTACGATGAAAAGATGAGAAAAGTAAAATTGGCGGGAAGAAGACAAGCGGGAATTCCGAGATATCTTGAGCCAGAAGGAGTGCATGCGGTAGAAAATGTCGGTGACAAACTATTTGATGGAATACGCATAGAACTAAAAGAAGAAATGCACTAAGAATTTCCACATGAATTCTTAATTTTTTTCTTTATCCACTTCCTTGCAAGAACGTTAGCTGTTTTAATCTGTTCCTCAGACATTCCCGGTTCTATTTTATTTTTCTTGACATCATAAGAATTACTATGTTCTTCAAAATTTCTGGAAAAAAACCACGCAATGTCATTCCAAAAATGTGCTTGAATTAGATCTTTTTTGATACCTTTTCCGCTTAAATAGATCCCAACCATTTCAGGATATGCTTGATAGATACATTTTTCTGCAATTTTGTGAAACCACTTCATTGCTTTTTGATTATTTTTTAAAACCCCTTTTCCTTTTGCATACATCATACCGAATACCATTTCTGCAGGCGGGTAACCTATAGCCGCTGCTTTTTGAAACCACTCTATTGCTTTCTTTTGATCTTTCTCTACTCCTTCTCCATATTGATATATGTATCCCAATTTAAATTGATGAACTACAGAACCTGCTAATGCACCTTTTTTATGTATCACATACCTTTTCTTCAAATCCCTCATAACGTAATTATCATCTCCGTTATAATAGGCATCTGCGAGTTTATCCATCGCTTCAATATTTCCTTGGTTTGCAGATTTTTTGTACCATTCAAACGCATCTCTTTTCCATCTTCTGATCAAATTCATAGAATCATAAACATCACCCAATAAAAGCTGGGCTTCCGGATTTCCATTTCGAGCATGTTCTATCAAACGTCTTCTTGCAATTATCGGATTGCCATCTTTTAACCATCCATCAAGTGCCACTTTTATAGATTTCACCACTTCATCAGAATACTTTTTCCTAGGAATTATATATCGAGGGAATTCATTTTTTCTTAACCACTTTCTTAAACTCCACATTAAGTTGAATTGCAACTTGTAAAGATCATCTTGAAAATCAATAAATGCTTTTGGAGTCGCGTAAACTTGGCGCTCATATTCTTTCCTTTCCCTTTCTCTCTCGGCTTCTCTTTTCTGTCTTTCAATCCTTTCTTGTTCAGAAAGCTTTGCCAATGACTCAATCCTAGTTTCCCTTGAATTATTCCATTTTTCAGCGTCTGTTTTAGGAAATGGATTTTTAGGCAATTCATCTGAACAAGAATTAAGAAATGCTAAGAAAAGCAAGAAACAAACAGAAATAATACGATAACTATATTTCTTAAACATTTTCCCCTCATGAAATATCAATCTGTTTGCTAGCATACCATTCAAACATGAAGAGATTATGAATATTTATCATTTAAAATACATAAAGTGTTTTCTTGATAAAGATTGCATGGTATTGTTTTATATTGCATTATCTTCCATAAACAACAAAATAAGCCCCAGCTAGAGCTAATACGGCTCCTGCAAAAACTCGATAGGTAAGCTTTTCCTGTTCCCTAAAAAAACACCAGGTTAAAAACACGATTAGGAGAATAGACAGACGACTCAAAGGAATGATTTGCGTCACATTTCCCAATTTCATAGCAGACCAAAAACAAAGAATAGCAAGTGACTGCGAAAGGGCTCCAAAAAAAATCACTATAAATCCTTTTTTGTCCCACTCTCTCATACTCGAAGCTTTACGAAACGGAATCATAAAAATAAATATACTAAAACAAGTTGTATTGGATATCGCCATACCAAAAGTTGAAGAAGGAATATAAGAAAATGCAGTTTTCCCGCTTAAATGAGAAAAGGAATACATAAGTGCAGAAAGTGCTGGCACAATATAATAATAGATAGGAATTTTTTTCTTTCCAACATTTTTACCATCATAAACAACAAGCATAGAACTTAACATTATGAATCCTGTACCTATCGCTTTCAAAATGGTCATATCTTCACCTAACACAAAGACAGCTAAAAGAGCTGACCAAATCAGTACGGTCTGCGCAACAATCGTAGAACGGGCTAGTCCTGTAAGTTTAATACCAATAAGATTAATGTACCGTCCAGCAAAAGGACCAAAAAGGCCTACAGCCATAAAGAAAAATATACCTTCCCAGGGAAATGCAACTGGAACTATATCCAGATTATAGAAAAGCCAACCGAAGGAAGCAGTAACGATCGCCAAAATGAAATTGGCAAACAATGCGCTCATTCTGTCTACAACATATCGCTGAGACAATCTCGTAAAAGATACAAAAACTGCAGAAAGGAGAGCAAGAATATTTGGATGAAAAAAATCTAGCAACATAAATTCTATCTACTTTCCATAGACAACACCGTATGCGCCTGCTAGAGCTAATAGAGCACCAATAAAAACTCTATACGTTAGCTTTTCCTCTTTTCTAAAGAAAAGCCAAGTCAGAAAGACGATAAGAAGTATTGACAGACGACTCAAAGGAATTACTTGTGTCATGTTTCCTAATTTCATTGCAGACCAAAAACAAAGAATAGCAAGTGACTGTGTAACCGAACCGAGTAATATAAAGATAAACCCTTTTTTGCTTTCTTTTTTTAAAACACCATCCTTACGAAATGGAAGCATGAAAAGGAGAATACTCAAACAAGTTGTATTGGATATTGCCATACCAAAGGTAGAGGAAGGAATAAAAGAGAATGCAGTCTTTCCAATCAAATGCGAAAAGGCATACATAAGAGCAGAAAGAGCTGGCACAAGATAATAATAGATAGGAATCTTTTTTTTCTCGTCAGACTTTCCATCATAAACGACAAGCATAGAACTCAACATGATCAATCCTGTGCCTATGACATTCAAAACAGTCATCCCTTCCCCAAGTACAAAAACAGCAAACAGTGCTGACCAAACAAGTACCGTCTGCGCAACAATCGTAGATCTGGCCAGTCCTGTAAGTTTTATAGCGAACAGATAGATGTAACGGCCTGCAAAAGGACTAAAGAAACCTACAGCCATAAACAAGAAAATACCTTCCCAAGGAAAAGAAAGAGGAACTATATCTAAAGAATAGAAAAACCAACCAAAAACACCGGTAACAATCGAAAAAACAAGATTAATCCAAAACTCGCTTATTCTATCCAATGCATAACGTTGAGTTATCCTCGTGCAAGATACAAAAATTGCAGAAAGAAGCGCAAGAATATTTGGGTGAATGATATCTAACAACATAAATTCATTTCACTTTCTTTCATATAAGAAACACTCATAAATGCTCTCGTCTTTACCAAGACTTTACCTTCCATACACAACTCCATAAGCACCTACCAAGGCTAAAACTGCACCAACAAAAACTCGATACGTTAGTTTTTCCTGTTCTCGAAAGAAATACCAGGTTAGAAATACAATGATAAGTAGAGACAAACGACTCAATGGGATAATTTGCGTAATCTTTCCGGATTTCATTGCAGACCAAAAACACAAAATTCCAAATGATTGAGAAATAGCGCCGAAAAGAAGCATAAGAAAACCTTTTTTGTCCCACTCTTTCAATCTCCCAGCCTGATGGAATGGAATCATAAAGATCAATAAACTTAAAGAAGTAGTGTTAGATATAGCCATGCCAAAAGAAGATGAGTCAATCATAGAAAAAGCAACTTTACCCGTCAGATGGGCAAAAGCATACATTAGTGCTGAGAGTGCGGGCACTAGATAATAATAGATAGGAATCCTTCTTTTCCCCGATGACTTTCCATCATAAACAATCATCATTGAACTAAACATAATCAAGGCAGTCCCTAGTGCAATTGGCAATGTCATTTCTTCTCCAAGACCAAAAACCGCAAATAAAGCAGACCATATCAATACCGTTTGTGCAACGATGGCCGCCCTAGCAAGTCCAGTAAGGCTAAGAGCAAGAAGATTACAATAACGTCCCGCAAACGCACCAAAAAAACCTACTGCCATAAACCATAAAACTCCTTCAAAAGTAATATTTAACGCAGGGATATCAATAGAATAAAAAATCCAGCCAAAAAGTGCAGTAACAATCGCCATAATCAAATTTGCAAAAAGAGCACTCATTCTTACTACTGCATAGCGTTGTGCCACTCTTGCAAATGAAATAAACGTCGCTGAAAGAAGTGCAAGAATATTCGGATGTAGAAAGTCAAGTAACATAATATCCAATCTTGTGCATGAAGATATTTTTTTTATAGTGCAAATGATTTAGAATGCAAACATCTAATAAATGAAAGAAAATTAAATGACAAAAATAACAAAAATATTACTCGCTTCTTTCTTTATAGTACTTATCTACACAACATACGGATTTTCTGAGTCCAACAACGAAGAGCGTGAAACTAGAATTGCACTAACAGCATATAAAGCAGGCGATTATACAACTGCCCTAAAAAAATGGCGAATGCTTTCTGAATATGGAAATTCTGAGGCCCAATATCGTTTATGTACAATTTACCGAAGAGCACACGGAGTTAAGAAAAACATCAAGAAAGCCTTTGAATATTGTAATAAATCAGCAAAACAAGGTCATGTTCTCGCTCAAGTTAGACTGGGACTAATGTACAAAAAAGGAGAAGGAACAAATAAGAATTTTATCTTTGCTCTTAAGTGGCTCGATATTGCCAGCAACAAAAAAAATAGTTTTGCCAACAAAATGAGTAAAAAATTAAAGAAAAAAATGAAATTTCCTGAAATTCAAAAATCTTTAGAATTATCATCAAAATGGAAAAGAAAGAACAACAAGTTATCTTGTGACATAAAATAAAAATGGAGTCAGGCAATGAAATTCGATCAAATAGAATACTTTTTAAAGGTAAACCACAGAGGTGTGATTACCACAAAACAAAAAAATGGCGCCTTACATTCTAGTATTATCGTATGTGGAGCATTCAATGGAAAAGCTGCATTTGTTGCAGTAAGGGGAAAATCAGCAAAAGTAAGAAATTTAAGACAAGACACAAATTGTTCTCTCCTAGTAGTAAAAAATGACTGGAGAGAATGGATCAATTTAGAGGGAGAAGCACAACTCTTTGATTACCAAAACTCAGACCCAGAATATATGAGAAAACTTTTAAGAGAACTTTTCAATGTGTGTGGAGACGCAGAACATCCAGACTGGGAAGAATACGACAGGGCAATGGTCAAACAAGACGCGGTTGCTATTTTAATAAACCCAGTAAAGATTTATGGCCTAATACGATAAAAGAATTACGCATCTACTACCGCAACAACTTTGATCTCTATCAAACATCTTGGATCCGTCGCCGTCCTCACTATCTGCACCGTAGTTGAAGAAGGTCGATGATCTCCAAAAAATTCTCTTCTGACTTTTCTCATTTCCTCTTGTGTTGTCATATCTCTCAAAAACCAAACGGTATCAACAACATCACGCATAGTGCCACCTACTGACTCTAGGCTTTTTTTTACCTTTTCTAAAGCTGCACGAGTTTGTCCTTCCATGTCTTGTGGCATCTTGTCAAATTCCTCGGCTACGTGCGGATGGCTATGATAAGCCGGAGCTGCAGTTACCCCAGACAAGAAAATCATTTTACCACCGGTCACAGAAATGCCTGCAGGGTAATGATTCTTTTCAACAGGAGCATCATCCCAATCTACAATTTCAATATGTTTATTTGTCATCTTATTTCTCCACAAAAAAGATTAATGGGTTCAAGATTCATCTTCTTTCTTGAAATCAGGATTTCCTCTCCAGCCTTTACGCACTGCGGAAAAATCTCTAGCCTCTCCATAACGCACCCTAAAAAGTACTGACCTCTCACTACCATTCTCATATTCGTGAACTTCGCCGCGAGGATGTATAACAAAATCACCTGGAGACATTTCCACCACCTTTTCATCAGTTGTCATTTTGCCACCACCTTTAACACAGAAATATATTTCAGTTAAATGGGGATGAGCATGAATTGGACTAATTTGGCCAGGCTCCCAACAAGCAACCGTCACATCTCCTTCTTCGAATTGACCTACTATGTTTGCCACATGGTGATCATCATCATACTTTTCCTCTTTTCCTATTGTAAAATTCAGCATAGTTTTCCCCTTCTAATTAAAAGCATCTTATTTTTAAACAGAAGCATTTTTATTTGGATCTCTATAAACAACCAAAGTAAAGAAGATCACAACAACCATCCCAACAACTATACTCATAAAAGGAAACAGATAACTACCTGTATAGTCAAAAACAAAACCTGCGAAAGGGGGTCCAAGTACTCCACCTAAACCAAAAAACACCTCAAGAAATCCCATGGTTGAACCTAGTGTATTTCCCTTAAAAGAATCAGCTGCCATAGCAGAATAACAAGAGGTCATCCCACCAAGTCCAATTCCAAAAATCAGTATGTATAAGATTGCAAGATAGATAGAGTTCCCAACAAAAACAAAACACATCAAAACTAAAATTCCTATCCCAGTAAGTAATGCTGAAAGAGATTGAGCATTAGGTCTTCCAATATAATCACTACACCAACCCATAACGATACTTCCTGCAATTCTCACAAAACCGACAGACCCAAAAATTAATGCTGAAGAGGAACTAGAAAATTTTACATCCGTGAGATAAAGGTGTAGTTGACTAAAAATCATATTGTTATTCAGACCAATTAAAAAAACTGTAATTGTAAGAACCCAAAAATTTCTATCGTTTTTAAGTTTATTGTATATTTCCAAAAATCCAATTTTTTCCTTCTTGTCCTCTAGAACAAGTTCGGTAGCAGAACCTTCTGGAAGTTCTTCTCCATCAATATTCTGTCCAATATCTTCAGGCTTGTTATAGAGGAAAAAATACACAATCGGAAAAAGCAAAAAGAGAACTGACGAACCCAATAGTAAATAAGTCCATCTCCAACCCACAAGAGAAATCGAATATTCAATTAAAGGAATTAGCATCAACATCCCTATTCCACTTCCAGAAAGTGCGATACCTGTAGCAATTCCTCTCTTTTTATTAAACCATTTTGGAATAAGAGCACTATAAATAGGAAATCCACTCATGGCTATTCCCAAACCAACCAAAAGTGTAGGGAAAACAAAAACATGCCAAAGTTCAGAAATCAAGGAACTAAGAAGCATGCCAACGCCGTAAAAAATTGGACCCCAAAGCAAAACAAACCTTGGACCTTTGGTGTCAAACAATCTTCCTGTGAAAGGACAGGTAATAGCATAGGTCCCTAACATAATTGCATAGGCTGACCCTAAAACTCCCCTTCCCCAACCAAATTCTTCAATCAAAGAAGTCTGAAAAATAGAAAAAGAAAAACGCACGGCAACTGAATAGGCCATACAGAAAAAAATTAAGGAAACGATTGTCCATCCATAAAAGTAAAGCTTTTTTTTCATGACATCCATAAGGAAGTTTGAGAATTAAAAATAAAATGAATACAACTATTATGTGTAATACTTACAATTTTGTATAATCAGTTACAGTTTTAATTGAAATGACTATTTTTTAACTATTTCTGAATTTCAACAAAGTAAAATTGATGGAGAAAAAAAATGAATGATTTTGAAGACATCCACGAAAAAACAAACGAACTTGTTACAGATGCAGGAAAAGGCCAACATCTATTTCGTATGAAAGAAATGGAATCCTATATGATTGGACCTCATTATTCGACTTCCGAAGGCGCTGCTGTAAAAGGAACAAATATACAAATTGTATACGTTAACAAACCTAAAGGGACTGGCTCCAGACTTCATACTCACCCAAATGAACAGTTCAATTTTGTGATTAAAGGAAAATTAAAATACAAAGTAAATGACGAGGAAGGTATTGCTGGGCCGGGAGATCTAATCCATATACCTGCAAACGCTGAACACTACTGCGTTACAACAGAAGAAGAAGATGCCATATATCTAGCATCAAAAGACACAACTTACTTTATAGCAGGTGATGCTACTGATGGAGAAAAAAGCGGAGCCTTTTACGAAGAAGGATATCAACCAGAATAAAACTAAGATTCTTTTGGTATCTCCCAATCTTCTATAGAACCAAAAGCTGCAATTACAAGAGATCTACATCTATCTCCGGGGGGATTCCCCTCCGGTTGGATGTTTGTACAATAACCGAAAGCTCGATTGTTTTCCCTATCACAAAATGTATAAGCCCCTCCTGAACCTGCATGACCAAACGCCTTCATATTTCCGCCCATCGGCAGCATAGGTGGTGAGTTATGTAAAAAACCCAAACCGAAACGCCGAGGACGATCAGTCATTGCGCAAATTCCTTCCCATTGCACAGGAGATAAAGCTTCAACTGTTTCAGGCTTAAGAATTCTAACCCCGTCTAATTCTCCATTATTTGCAAGCATCGCATATACTCTTGCTATACCCCTTGCATTTCCATGACCACCAGATGAAGGATTCAAGCCGACTCTATTCTCATGGGCATTTGTAAGATCAATATTTTTAGGTCTACTTTTCCAAGATCTATTTAAATTCGAACCTTCTTTTTCCGCCATTTCCCAAAATTTATTTTCTGGATTTCGGTGCATGGGAGCCACTAAAGCGAGTTCACGACCATTCAATCTAATATTGTATTCTGCACCTAAAGGCTCTGTAATTTCTTCTCTAATAAATTGATCGACAGTTCTTCCAGTTACGCGTCTTACTATCTCGCAATGTATAAACCCAAAATTTATCGAGTTATAACCTGCTCTTGTTCCAGGTTCCCAAGCAGGTTCTTGCAATTCAATTGCATTTATTTGTGCAGGATATCTAAAAAAATCACCTTCTTTGGCATTATCACAAAAAATCACCCCACATTGATGGCTTATCGTTTGCCTTATAGTAATATTTTCTTTTCCTGCCTGTCCAAATTCAGACCAATAATCAGCAACAGGAGAATCCAGAGAAACCATTTCTCTGTCCACCAAAACATGAACACACAATGCAGACATACTTTTTGCGATAGAAGACATTAACGTAATAGTATCTTCTGTCCAAGGTTGCGTACGATCCACATCACGATACCCACCCCACAAATCTACTACTTTACTTCCACCTTCATATATACAGACAGCGGATCCTATTTCATTTCTAGAAACAAAGTTTTCGTAAAACTCATCTTTAACAGAAGAAAATCTCGGGTCACAAAACCCCTCGACCCTAATTTCTCGATCTGACATAATAGATCCTCCGTTAGAAGGTTTGAAAATACTCAAACTAAAAATATTTTTGACTTGTTTTTATTCTAAAATTAACAATAGGATAACGCATACGCTTAGTTCTAGTGAAGTTTCTTTTAAATTTTTTGTCAAGAAAGTTCTGAATGAATAAGAGAAAATATATTTTCACGGCTAATGAATACGCTATTATCGTATATTGCTTTCTTTTGTTATCTGCTACATCATTCCTCAATTTCAATTTTGGAATATTCATTAAACCTCTAGAAGGTGAATTTCAATGGTCAAGAACTAGTATTTCTTCTGCATATTCTATCTACATGATCATTGGTTCATTTGCAGCAATTCTTACTGGAGAATTATCGGATAGATATGGAGCACAAAAAATTATCCTAATAGGAATGCTTCTCAGTGGGCTATCCCTCTTTCTTGCATCCACTTTAAATACGATATGGGAATTCTACATATATATTGGTGTTTTAGCAGGATTGAGCAGAAGCGCTCTAAATACACCAATCTTCGCTTATATCCAAAAGACTTTTGATTACAAACGTGGATTAGCAACAGGCATAGCTGGCTCAGGTGGTGGTCTAGGCATTCTTATCATTACACCAGTAGTAGGATACTTAATCATTCACTACGGCTGGAGACCATCATACATAGTTCTCGCTTCTGTCTTCTTTGTTCTTTCAATACCAACATTAGCTATCATCTTACTCAGCAGAAAAAATCAGAGAACAACAGAGGCAGAGGAATCGCCTCCTGAAGAAAATATCTTGAGTGAATCAACACAGGGCATGAAAGTCATTATGAAACATAGGTCTTTTTGGTCTATCCTAGGAAGTCACAGTTGCGATTGTATTTGTCACTCCGTAATTATTGTTCATCTGGTTCCTTTTGCTATTGAATCCGGAGTACCTCGACTTGAAGCAGCAACCCTTTTAGGGATGATAGGTCTAGGTGCACTTATAGGTAGAATTGTAGCTGGGATTATGTCTGATCGTATAGGTGCAAAATGGGCTCTTTTCATTTCACTTACTTGCCAGACATTGCCGGTTCCTCTATTACTTTTCAATCCAAATTTCACAACCATGCTTCTTATTGCTTCTTTTGTAGGATTAGGATTAGGCGGACACGGAACAATGTATCCTATTGTTACTCGTGACTACTACGGCAAGAAAAGAGTCGGAATATTATTTGGAACTTTTGCAACTGGCGCAAGTATAGGGATGGCTGCAGGTAGTTTCCTAGGAGGAGCAATACATGATTTGACAGGAACTTATCACGCAGCATTCATGTTCAGTTTCTTTTTTGGCGCATGCTCCCTATTCTTAGTTTGGCTTTATCCTGAGAAAAACAATCTACAACCTACTGAAAAAGAAAAAGCAGAATTCGCACTTAATACTTAATCTGCATTTTCATCTATCGAATCAAATGCTTTCTTAGCTGCACGAAGACCCTGGTTAGTTTTAGAAAGTCCAATATAGGGACTGCATTGCGTAATTGCTTCTAAAATTTCATCTCTGTTCAAACCTGCGTTTAATGCACTACGAACGTGCCACTCCAGCTCATTTTCACACTGATTGGCTGTAGAAGCTGCAATCACAATCAACTCTTTTGTTCTTAAGTCAAGAAGGGACTGATTCCAAACCATACCAAAACAGTATTCAAAAATTACCTGATTATGCGCGGGAGAAATAGTATAAAAACCATCGTGCCCCTGTCCGCCAGCACCATAAATTCCAATCTTTTGCCGAACAGAAATAGCTTTATCTATTCTTTCCTGCACATCAGGACTAAGATCGACCTGTGCAAGTAACCTGTCTCCTGCTTTTTCCGCCTCTAATTGTTCTTGAGCAAGATTAGAATTATCGGCAGTTTCTTCGTACTTAGTAATGCCAACTTTCTTAAAAGCACGCATCATTGACTTAAACGCATGATTGGTTTTAGGAAGACCTATATAAGGACTCAATTGTGCTATTACTTCTATTATTTCATCAGATTCTAGACCTAAATTCAGAGCACTCTGAACATGCCATTCTACTTCTTCATCTAATTGTTGTGCGGCGAGTACACTAATCACAATAATTTCTTTCTCTTTTAACGTCAGATTAGGTTGTCCCCATACCATACCGAAACAATATTCAAAAATTACCTGAGCATGTGTTGGAGAAAAATTCCATGCGCCACGTTCAGACTGTCCTCCTTTCCCATATATTCCCATAGACTTCCGGATATTAACTGCTCTATCAATCCTTTCTTTTACGTTTGGATCCGAATCAACATAAGGAAGTATTTGATCTTTATTCTCATCCATTTATTTATCTCCTTATAATAGAGGAAAATCAGAACGAACTAACTCCAATTAAAACTATACCTAAAACTATCAAAATGGTTCCTATATATGACCAAATAGTAACCTGCTCTATTTTACGAAGGAAAACACTACTTAGGAAAAGTGCAAAGAACGATGAAGAGGCAAACAAGGGAACTACTATCGTTACATCACCATAATTTGTAGCCATCCATCTACAAACAAATGCCATAAGATTTACAAGTCCACAAAGCCCATATGCAATCCAAGCCTTCTTTGAACTAAATACAGGCCTGATATTTTTTGGCAAGAAAAAAGATAAGGCTAGAAGAGTCAACATTGCTGATGCGTATGTTACCGTTCCTCCAAAGATAGGTTCTGGCAAAACATTTAAACTCATCTTTCGAAAAATATTAGCTATTGACAAAGACAAAATTGTAAAAAAAGGAAGCCATAAATAGCGTGGTTTCCAATCAGGAAATTGTTCTCTTTTAAGAGTAATTACAAGGCAACCTATAAAAACAGATATAGTAGCAATCCATATATAAATATTTGGCCTTTCCCCTAAAAGCTCAAATGCAAACACCGCACTAAAGAGGGGAATGCTAGAAAGTAATGGTGAAGTAATGGCTACACCAATTTTATGCAAAGACATAAATAAAAAAAATCTTCCTAAGCCAGTTCCAAAAATTCCAGTTGTTATAAAATATCCTATTGCTTTTAAATTTAACCATTCTGGTTCCCAAGTAATAAATGAAACCAAAATTAAAATTGGCAGATTGACAAAGATTCCTATTAAAGCACCGGTTAATGCATTACCGTACTCCCTACCCTTCCTAACTAAAATTTGGAAAGATGCAGTGAATACTGCTGTAACCAAAGCAAAAATAAATGCCAACTGTACATTTTCCATTTTCTCTCACATTCTTTGACCGCAAATACATTCTGGCTTTCACAGACATTCATGTAAAATTGCTACACTGACTCTGAAAACAAACAATTGAAAAACTCGAGGAACTATTTATCTCATTTCAAAAGAAGACTAAAAAGAACTAATCCCTATCAAAACAACTCCTAAAATTATCAAGATAGTTCCAAGATAGCTCCATTTGGTAACTTTCTCTATATCACGAAGCAGAAAACTACTAAGAAAAAGTGCAAAGATGGAAGATGAAGCAAATAAAGGAATAACTACGGTTAGATCTCCATATTTAGTAGCTATCCATCTACATATAAAAGCAAGCATATTTATAAAACCACAAAAACCCCAAAAAACCCAACCTTTTTTTGCCTTAAGATTTGGCTTCATATCTGAAGGCAGAAAAAAAGACAACAAAATAAGGCTCGACATTGCTGTAATGTAAGTAATTGTCCCTCCAAAAATCGGGGCAGGTAAAACGTTTAAACTATGTTTACGCAAAACATTTCCTATAGAAAAAGAAAGAACAGCTAAAATTGGAAGCCACAAGTAGCGAGGTTTCCAGCCAGGGAATTCCTCTCTTTTAAATGTAATGACAAGACAACCAAAAAAAACACAGAATGTAGCTACCCAAATGTAAAAATCCGGTCTTTCACCTAATAATCCAAACGCTAGAGCAGCACTAAAAAGAGGAGTACAAGAAAGCAGAGGAGATGTAATAGCTACACCGATCTTATGTATAGACATAAACAGAAAGAATCTACCCAACCCCGGACCAAAAATGCCAGTAGCCGCAAAAATCATTATAGCTTTTGCATTAAACCATTCAGGCTCCCATGTGACATAAGAAATACCAACCATAATTGGGAAATTCACTATAAGGCCAATCAATACTCCTGTTAGAGCATTACCAAAGTCCTTACCCTTTCTGACAACAATCTGAAAAGATGCTGTGAGGAGAGCAGTTATTAATCCAAAAATTACAGCTAGCTGTCCATATTCCATAATATTTTTTCATTAACCCTCATCGTGAATCTTCTTAAGTGTTCTCAGCCCTTCGTGCAATAAAGCAATCCCACCAGGAGGAACACAAACTTGGAAACATTCAAGCAATTGCTCCATAGAAGTTCCTAAACGAAGCGCTTTCTTCGAATGAAAATACAACTCTTCTCTAAAACCTCTGAAAGCAAACACTGCCATAACTATCAGTTCTCTTTGTATTGGAGTTAAAAACCCTTCTTTTTCTTCGAAGAAACTCCAATGCATCCTAGAATAAATCTCAAAATAGTCTGGATCGAGTTCTACGCCAAATGCAATTGCTTCATCCACATACCCGTTTGCCTCCTCTATCGTTTCAGTAACTCTTTTAATCTTTTCTTCTTTTGTCTCATTTTCTGGAACATTTCTAGCTACTTCTTCTGCATCAAATCTCCAAGGGCGTTTTTCACGAACCAAACTCGGGTCTTCATCTACTATCCTCTTCAAAGTCTCCAGTCCTACCATCCTAGAAGGCCCGCCCCCCGGGAAAAGAGCAACTTCAAAAACTTCCAATAGTTGATTAAGTGTAGCCCCCTCTTTCAATGCATTTTTTGCATGTACATAAACTCCTGGTCTATCCCGAAAAGAAAGTACTCCACATACAATCATTTCTCTTGTCATATGATCTAAATGTCTTTTATTTTGAGGTGTGAAAAATCCCCATCCATTATATCTGTACGCTTCAAAATAATCTGGATCTAAAGAAGCACCGAAGGAAAGCAAGTTATCGAAACCGGTTGTTCCATCTCTTTCTTTTCTGAAAATCTCTGCCACTCTCAATGCCTTTTCTTCATAACTTTCACTATTCATTCCATCTTCCTTTCTTAAGATTCTAAAATCATTAAACTTAGTCTTCGTTTTTCATTTCCTCGGAAATAATCCTCAATGTTCTCAAACCTTCATGCAATTGACCTAGACCAGCAGGGGGAATACACACTTCATGACATTCCAAAAGTTGATGAATAGTAGCACCAAGTCTCAAAGCTTTCTTGGCATGCTGGTATGCTTCTTCCCTGAGACCTCTGAAAGTCATCACTACAAGAAGAACCATCTCCCTCACAATTGGATCCAAATGACATCTTTCTTGTTCAAAAAATCCCCAGTAGACCTTCGAATAAACCTCAAAAAAATCTGGATCCAATTCAACACCAAACGATATATTTTCGTCTTCATATCCCATGTCTGAATGAATCTTCTTTGTAATTCTTTCAACTTTTTCTTCTCTTGATTCATTTGAAAAGTCTTCTTCTATTTCTGAATCACTTTTAGCCTCTCTTTCTATAGGAGCATGACCATCTTCCTCTTCAACTATCTTCCTTAAGCCTTCTAATCCTACCACCCTGGTTGGTCCACCACCCGGGAAAACTGCGACTGAAAAAACTTCCATAAGTTCATTAATTGTAGCGCCCTGCCTCAAGGCATTTTTTGCATGCTGATATGCCCCAGGTCTATCTCTAAATGCTAGGAGTGCACATACAATCATTTCTCTGGTCTTATGATCCAAATGTCTAGGCTTATCTGCAGAAAAAAACCCCCATCCTGAGGATCTATACAACTCTTCATATTCATAGTCCCATTCAATAGCAAAATTTACGAGACTTTTGTCTGGGGTTGCCTCATCCCAAACAGGGAGAATCTTTTCTTTAGCCCTTTGGACTTTTTCTTCTAATGTTTCTTTGTTCATCGAAATACTCCTTTGCAAGAAGAACAAAACAATTCAATTTTCAGAACAAAATTTGATTTGAAAAAATTCCATCTCGAATACAGATGGAATAATATTGAAAAGTTAACCTGGGCAGTACAAAACTGCCCAGGTTAACACCACGAACAAATTAATTTTATAAAATTAAAACTTCACATTACTACTTCTTTTTCTTCTTTTTCTTCTTCTTGTAAATACGAACTTTCATACCTTTCATAATCTTTCCAAATTTCTTAAGCATTTTTCTTTTGTTTTTAATGAAATTCTTCTGACTAAATCCAAGAAGATTTTCTGGAGCAGTAAGCTTTGGATCTCTAGGGTGGTATGACTTAACATCTGTTCTCGTTGGAGGATATCCACCATCTTTTGTCATAAGCGCTTGCACTTTTGCAGAACTTTCCCAATCTATCCATAATTTTGCAGCATTAGGATTTGGTGGATTTGCACAAATTGCTACAGGACTAGTCTTTTTCGAGATACCCTCTTTTGGATAGACAGGAGATACAGATTGTCCTTTTGCTTTTCTTCTTACAAGATCGTGTTCATTTGCTATGACTAGAACGTCTGCTTCACCATTGATTAAAGCAAGTGCTGCAGTAGAAGTAGCTTTCAATAAAAGAGGTTTATTTTTTGCTAGTTCTTGAAAATATTCCCAACCAAAACGTTTCACCATTCCAGCCATCCACCACCTTGCTGGACCACTTTTCCTAGGATCAACGATAGCCAGACGACCTTTCCATTTTGGGTCTAAGACATCTTTCCAACTTTTTGGTGCTTCAGAATCTTTAACATTCTTTGTATTGTATCCCATCGAACCAATTGTTGTTCTAGATGGAGTTATCCAACCTTCTGGATTTGCCAATCCTTTATGAAAAGAGGAAGTATTTCCAGTAACATACTTCTTCAACAAACCTTCTTTCTGCCATCTTATAAAAACTGTAGGATCACCAGTAGAAACTATGTCACATTTAAGAGCACCAGCCATTTTTTCGGCGGTTACCATTCTTATAATTCCACCAGTTCCTTTTCTAGTCCACTTAACTTTAATACCATATTTCTTCTCAAAACCTTTAACCAATTTTTTTAACACTCTACGGCTAAGGCTATGATATAAAACAACCTTACCTTCTTTCTTTGCGTCTTGAATCAATTTTTCAGATGCGGCATTAACTTGATTCAATCCAAAACAACTGATTGAAAAAAGTAATGCAAATGCTGCTAAAGACACTTTTTTAAACATTCTTATACCCCCTTAGTTTAAAAGAAAACAAAATTTATTGTCTCAAACAAACACAATATTGTGGTGGAAATTCCATAGAAATTTCATCGCCGATTGAAACCGCACTATCAAAAGTAGTTTCAACAGAGATTTCTTTATCATTTATGCCAACCGTATAACGACTATATTTTCCATAGTATTGTTTTTTCAAAACTTTCACATTAAAAGAGTTCACTGCTCCTGTTGATATATTATTGTGAAATTTCACCCATTCAGGACGAATACAAAAAGTACCTTCTTTACCTTTAATATTTACTAATTGTTGTTGAACAGTAATAGGGCCAAGATCTGTTTTCATAACAACAGAATTATCAGTAGATTCTTCAATCACATCTCCAGAGAAAATATTAGAAGTACCAATAAAACTTGCAGCAAATGTATTAATAGGTCTTTCATAAAGATCTTCAGGGGTTCCTTCCTGTACTTTTAATCCATGATCCATGAGTACTATTCTATCTCCTAAAACCATAGCTTCTTCTTGATCGTGAGTTACATATATAAAAGTAATCCCTATCCTGTTATGGAGATCTGACAGTTCTTCTCTCATCTCTACTCTCAAATTTGCATCCAAATTAGAGAGAGGTTCATCTAAAAGAAGAAGGGATGGATCAACAACAAAAGCTCTTGCTAGTGCCACACGCTGCTGCTGTCCACCCGACAGTTCAGTCGAATATCTATGTTCCAAGCCATCAAGTTGCACCATTGAAAGTGCGTTATGCACCCTCTCCGACAACTCACTTTTTGGCACTTTTCGAACTTCCAATCCATATGCCACATTCTGAAAAACTGTCTTATGTGGCCAAATAGCATAAGACTGGAAAACCATAGACATTTCTCGTTTGTCTGGAGGAAGAATTTCGTGATTATCAGAAACAATCTTGTCTCCCAAACGAATCTGCCCCTGATCAGGCTTTAAAAATCCTGCAATAGTCTTAAGTAAAGTAGTTTTTCCACATCCACTAGGACCTAAAAGAACTACAGCCTCTCCATTTTTGATTTTTAGAGAGAAATTATTTAATGCTACTGTCTCTTCAAATTCCTTAGTCACGTTGTCAATAAATAGATCAGGCAATTGTCACCTCACATTTCGAATGCACCCTTTCCAACTAATTTTTTGGAAAGAGCAACAAGAGTCAAATTAATACACATCACTATAAAAGTAAGAGCGCCTAATGTTCCCATTTCAGCCTCTTCTACAAACTCGAAGATCAAAATTGAAATAACTTCCAAACCGCCAGTATAGAGCATTATTGAAGTTGCCATATCACGAAATTTCATACAGAAAATGATAGTCCCTACAGAAAAAAGACCCTTCTTCATAAGCGGCAATGTAATATCTTTCATTGTCTTCAACCAACCAGCACCTAAAACACGCGAAGAATGCTCTAACTCTTCATGAATCTGCTTTAGAGAAGATCTGGCAAACATAAAAGCAATTGGTGTACCTTTCACGAAATATCCAACTAGGAACAACCATAATGTTCCGTATAGGAAAAAAGGCTTGCCCGCAAAAGCAATAACTAACGCTACTCCTAGAGCAACACCCGGGAAAGACATTCCGATCATAGAGAGCAAAGAAAGAAACTCTCTTCCAGGAACTGTAGTTCTCTCAATTATCCAAGCCATAACGAAAGTAAATGCAATACATACAAATGCAGCGCCAATGGCTAATATAAAACTGTTCAAGAAAGCTCTAACTACAATGTCTCTGTTAGATGTGAATAGATCAAGATAATTATCTAACGTAAGATTGTCAAAAGTAGGAAAATTGCCCCATACTTTTACGATAGATGCCTGAAATAGAGCTAGAGTAGGCATTCCGATACTTACAAAAACCACAATTAAAGAAAAAGCAGATAAAACATATTTCCATTTCCCTATTTCAATTAATTCTGGCTGCGGGGATTTTCCAGTAACAGTAATAAACTGTCTTTTTCCTAAATATGAACGTTGAAAAATTAATAATATAGCAGTGACAATTACTATCGGTGTTGCAGCGGTTGCAGCCATATGAAATTGTGGAGGATCGTCAGAAAATAGATTGTATACCTGAGTAGAAAGAGTATGTATATAAGCAGGATTCCCAACTATTGCCGGAGCTCCAAACACGACAAAGCTTTCTAAGATAACCAGAATCAAACCAGACAAGATAGCTGGAGTTACAATAGGAAGAGTAACTGTAAGTATAACTCTTAAAGTGCTCGAACCTAAAATTTTTGCAGATTGTTCGTAATTAGGATCCATATTATCTAAAGCTGAAACAACAGAAAAAAACATGAAAGGATATACAAACAAGCCCATCACAAAAGCCATACCTCCAAAACTGAAAATATTAAACAAAGGTTCTTCAAGACCAAATAATCCCATTGTGATTTGGTTCACAATTCCAGCACGTGGACCTAACAAGACTATCCAACCTATTGCACCTAAAAAACTGGGAGTGGCAAATGTGAGAACAACCATAGAACGACATGTTTGCCTAAACGGCATATCCGTTCTAGAAACGCCCCAAGCCATTGGCAAAGCAACAAGAAGTGAGAAAATAGAAGTTGCAAAGGCAAGTTTTAAGGTGTTCCAAAATGCAGAATATAATTCCGGATCAGTATAAAATGTAAAATAATTCTGTAAAGTCCATGCATTAGCAGTGTAATCATATAAACTTCTCTTAAAGAGTATCCCTAGTGGGTACAGAACAAAGAAACCAAGAATTACTGCAGCGGAAACAAAAATCAGGGTCCTGATTTTTTCGTGTTTTAAGTTTTTCATTGACTTGATAAAATCTGACCGCACGACACCTTATCCTGACACTTTTTTTAGGAACGTTCTTTTTTTAAAAAAATGCATGCAATTAATTGTATTGAAAATATGACCTGATTGTAATATCTTCAATTTTTGAAAACAACGATACATTTTATTTTTTATGACAACTAGCAAAACATTCGTTAATTAGATATGTTTTTTGTTCTCAAAATATATATTCATCACAAAACTGACAACACATATCAAGGTTCAATGGAGTGCATATGACCGAAAAAAAATTAGAAAGTAAAAAAGCAATTGTAACTGGGTCATCTTCTGGTATGGGGGCAGAGATCGCTGCTCGATTTGCAGCCGAAGGTGCTGATGTTTGGGCAGTTGGAGGAGGAAATCAAGAAGCATTAAATGAAACAATAAATCGATGCACTGCATCAGGAGTTCGTTCAGACGGGAAAGGTTATGATTTCTCTAAGTCGGAACAGGGCGGTATTGCAGTCAAGGACGGTGTAAAATTTCTTGGAGGTTTGGACATTCTTGTTAATTGTGCAGGAACGAGAAATTTCAAGCCTATTCTTGAAGTAACCGATGAAGAAATTCACACTATGTTTGAAGTGAACACAAAGTCTTTCTATTTTAGTTCAAGGGAAGCTGTAAAGACAATGTCACAACAAAAGAGTGGAGATATTCTCATGATGGGTTCCATCTCTGGACATCGAGCAAGACCAGAAAGAACCTTATACTGTGGCACAAAAGCTGCTGTTGAACTTTTAACACAATCTTTAGCAATGGAATTAGGACCTCTAGGAATACGTGTGAATTGTTTAGCACCCGGACTTGTTTCAAGTGGTCGAGTAAAAACAAAGATTCAAGAAGAGAAAGATTATGCTGACAGAAGAATTAAAGGGATCCCTCTTGGACGATTCGGCGATCCTGTGAATATTGCAGCTACCGCTGTGTTTTTAGTTTCTCCAGAAAATGAATTCATGAGTGGATCAATCGTTTCAGTAGACGGCGCATCAATGACTGGATAATTTAAAAAATATTTTTATTTCTTATGGGGCTAGATTATGGAAAACTACAAAAGTGAGATTCAAGACGGAATGCAAATAGATTGGGATGTTCCAATCGAAATGGACGATGGAGTTGTCTTACGATGCGATGTATATCGTCCCGTTGGAGAAGGAAAATATCCTGTTGTAATGAGTTATGGCCCCTATGCTAAATGGCTTCACTTAAAAGATGGCTATCCAAATCAATGGAAAGTTTTAACCGAAAAGTTCCCTGAATCTTTAGCTGGTTCTTCCTGCAAATATATGAATTGGGAACTAGTGGACCCAGAAAGATGGGTTCCCGATGGATACGCAATAGTTCGAGTTGATTCTAGAGGAGCTGGACGATCACCAGGCTATATGGAGGTTTGGTCACCAAGAGAAACTAAAGATTTTCATGATTGTATAGAGTGGGCAGGAACGCAGGACTGGAGCAACGGAAAAGTTGGATTAAATGGAATAAGTTATTTTGGAATGAATCAATGGTTTGTGGCTTCTACACAACCATCACACCTAGCCGCTATATGCGTTTGGGAAGGTGCGGCGGATCTTTATCGTGATTTAAGTCACCACGGCGGCATACTCTGTCTCTTCGCAAATACTTGGTATACAGACACGGTTATGCTGAGACAGCATGGAAAAGGAAATCGAGACTGGAGAAGCAGGATTAACGGTGAATGGGTTTCTGGTCCTGATACTCTTCCAGAAGAGACATTAGCTGGTAATCGAACAAATTTTGGTCAAGATTTATTAGATCACCCTTTGATCGACGATTATTGGAAAGAACGTATGCCAGATTATTCTAAAATCAATGTTCCTCTTTTATCCGCAGGAAATTGGGGTGGAGTTGGACTCCATCCTAGAGGCAACTTTGAAGGATATCTTGAGTCTGCATCTGATCAAAAATGGCTTGAAGTTCATGGGTTAGATCATTTCACTCACTTCTATACCGATTACGGAGTAAACTTACAGAAAAAATTCTTTGGACATTTCCTTAAAGAAGAAAAAACAGGATGGAATGAGCAACCAAAGGTTTCTCTTCACATTAGACATCCTGGCGAAAAATTTATTATTAGATCAGAAAACGAATGGCCCTTAGAAAGAACAGAATGGACTAAATATTACTTAAAAAGTTCAAATACCACACTTTCAGTAGGACAAGCAGAAGAGGAATCTGAGCTAGAATATGAAGCTTTAGGAGATGGCCTGACGTTCATGACAGATGTACTTCAAGAGGATACTGAAATTACAGGACCCGTAGCAAGCAAATTATTTATATCTTCAGAGACAGAGGATGCAGATCTTTTTCTTATCCTAAGAATCTTTACAGCGGATATGAAAGAAATTACTTTTCAAGGTTCAAATGATCCTAACACTCCAGTTGGTATGGGTTGGTTAAGAGCATCTCACAGAAAATTAGATACTGAGAAAAGCGAGATCTATCGTCCTTACCACACTCACGATGAAAAACAGTTACTCACTCCAGGAGACATCTACGAACTGGATATAGAAATATGGCCAACTTCTATTGTAGTTCCAAAAGGACACAGAGTAGGCTTAAGTGTAAGAGGAAGAGACTATGTACACCCTGGTTTTGAGCAACCAGAAATGCCTGTCTCTGGAAGAATTTACTCTGGAGTAGGACCATTCAAACATGACAATAAAGTGGATAGACCGGCCGAGATATTCGGGAAAAAAGTAAAGATTCATACTGGTCCGAATCACCCTTCGTACATTTTACTACCGATCATTCCAAACTAAAAAAATCCGATGTCGAGATTCAACAAGATCTCGACATCGGAAACTACAACACAAAATCTTCTCTTTCCTTAGAACATACATTCAAAATAAGACTCACATATACTCGAGTACAATCATACAAATCTTGGATGCTCACGTGTTCTCCCGCATTAGGGTCCCATCTACTATCAGAAGTTGTTCGAAGTCTCCCAGCAGGTCCATAGTTCACTGTAGGGACGCCAAAACGGTTTAAATATGTTGCATCTGAAATGTAAGCTTCAGATATTACTTCAGGCTTCTCTCCAAAAACATCCTCGTGAGACTTCATGACTACTTTGGAAACTGGAGATTCCACATCAATCTCTGTCCCAGGAACTGTCATAATTGTTTCAAGATGAGGATTTATTCCATCAACATCTTTAGACACCTGCTCTAAAACTTCTGCTATCTCTGATTTCACTTCCATCATACTTACATTAGGTGGAACTCTAGTATCTATATATAAAGTACAAAAAACTGGGGTTCTGCTACACCTGTATGGCCAACCACCTTCTATAGCAGAAAGATTTAAATTTGCTGGATACCCTTTATATTTTCTACGTTCACGATAATCCTTACCCCAACTTTCAAGTGCCGTAATAATTTTTGTCATTTGAGAAATCGTATTCGGATAATCATGACTATAACTTGTGTGAGAAGGAGGTCCAGTCAAAGTGATTTTTGACCACATATACCCTAAATGTCCGGGTAAGAGGGATAATCCCGTAGGTTCTCCAATTACAGCAACATCTGCAATACCACCATGAGTAACATAATAACTTGTCCCAAAACCACCACCGCGAAAAGAAGATCCTTGATATTTATCAACTGGTCCTCTCTCAATTTCACCAACAACTGCTGCAAACTTCACATCTCCCCGTAGTTCAACTTCAGATTTTTTTACTGCTTCCATAGCAGCGATATAACATGCCAAGGCTCCCTTCATATTATAAATTCCTAGACCATAAATCCAGCCATCTTCTTCATAGGCTTTTGGCTGAAATGCCTTTACTTTAGGCAAAAATTGTTCTTTCCCAGAATAAGAAGTATCCATATGACCATTAAATAATAATGAAGCACCCTTACCCTTTCCTCTTAGTGTAGCTATACAATTTGAACGTCTAGGTTCAACTTCTTGCAAAAAAGGATCAAATCCAATTTTGTCAAGATAATCATTTAAATAAAGAGAGCATTCCTCTTCTTCTCCTGTAGCACTTGGAATATTAACGAGATCCTTAGCTAGGGAAACCATTTTCTCTTTGTCAATAAAACTCCAAACTTTA
>CENY01172036.1_pt1 | contig 30968 bp, 34 predicted proteins | sample 356181 | NCBI WGS metagenome assembly CENY01 (sample SAMEA2619840, study PRJEB7988) | marine metagenome | isolation source: saline water (ENVO:00002010), including
ATATATATGTTATGGATTCAGATGGCACAAATATAACTAGGCTTACTGGAAAACTAAAATAAATTTAGATAAATAAAAACTAATAAAATTACAAATATATAAAGACATTTATATTTCTAAAGAAAGTAAGAGTTACTGCTAAGAATCTAATATATATCTTCTTAAGATATTAATATGTTACTTATATAATAATATAACTATATATTTAACTAATAAATTATATTATTACTGATAAATTATATATATATTAAATCTATGTTATTTAATATCTTAAGAAATAAATTAATACTTATAATAATTACTTACTAATTTATTTTAAAATTAATCTATATATTGTGTCTGTTAATTTTGATTGCTATTATATTTATAAAGATGTTATTATTACAATTATGTCTAGACAAAGAAAACATATTCAAATATCTGCAGAAGCTTTTGAAACTTTAGCTTCTCTAAAAACTAATACCGGAATTAGCGTATTTCAACTCATTGATTGTCTTACTGGACTAGACGATACTCTTACAGAAAGATTAGATATTTTATCTAAAAATTATGAAGATCAAAATGTACCTACTAAATATAATTCAATCGCTAAAAAGATGCTTGAAATAAACACAAAAGGTACATCACCACCAGAAAGAAATATTATAAAAAACACTGAAGAAAAAATAATAAACCTAGGCTTAAAATTATCAACATTGAGTCATAATAAAAAAGCTGCCACTAATAGTAAGAAATATATACACTCATACAAACCTGATCCGGCCATCCTTGATGCCACTATATTATCTACTTGGTGGAACGCTAACGCCAACATACCGTTTAAAGGGTTTCCTAAAACACGACAAGAATGTATTAATTCTTTAGAAGCAAAGATGAATGTTGGGTGGGGGAATTTATATCCTAAGTGGTTTAAAAACTATAAAAACCATTTAAGTGGCTTTGAGAGGTCTGCCGATAGCAGGTTAAGAGCATTAGTAAAAGCTAACATTATCAAACCTGGGCCTGATGTTCTTGGCTCTGGAATTTATGTATTGTCTCCTAATTTAACTAGCACAGACTGGGAAATTATCAATGGTATAAATAAAATCAAACCTAATATTTGGTTTAAAACTAGATCAGGTATAAAAAATTTACTAGATATGCAATAGATTGACATCTCTATAATCCTATAGTTATATATTTCTTAATTAACCTTTAGGCGTTAAGTAAGGATTTTACTAATGATTGATAAAAAATTTCCTAATTTAAGTTTGTTAGAAGGAATACATTCCACTCCATCTAGAAGGTACCTATCTGAAGAATTAATTGATGATGAAATTATTTGGAATATTATAGATGCAGCAATTCGCGGGCCTTCGGGCGGGAATAAACAAGATTGGGGATGGATTGTAATTAAAGATAAAAATACAAAAAATCAGATTGCAAAATTGTATCTAGAAAGCTGGAATAAATCTTATGGCACCAGGCGTGACAAAATATTAAATAATTTAGATAATGACCCATTAGGTCCAAAAAACTTTTTAAGTGCTGAACACCTAGCAAATCATATTGCAGATGCTCCTGTTTGGATAGTACCAATACTTAGATATATTTCTAAATCAAAGAGTCCAATAACTGGATCATCTATCTATGGAGCTATTCAAAATTTAATGTTAGCAGCTAGAGCATATGGTATAGGCTCAACATTAACTGCTTTACATACTGCATATGAAAAAGATGTAAAGCAGATATTAAATATCCCAGATGACGCTATGACAATGGCATTGATTCCACTAGGATACCCAATTAAAGGTAAATGGTCACAACCTAAAAGAAAGCCTGTTGAAAGCGTTACTTATTGGGAATCATGGAATACTCAAAAGAATAGAATTTAATTTATAAAGTAATCATCCAGAATCTATTATAAGCATTTATAAAACATATTTTTATATATATTAACTAATACTATTCAATATAATTTTTCTGCTTACTTTTTGAAAGATATAATATTGATATAAATAAAATCAAAATGAATAAAAATCCAGTAGTAAAAATTATTATCCAAAAACTTTCAGAAAAACTTGATATATAATCCATAACCCATATTGCAAAATCTGAATTTATTGCTTCATCATGATGATTGTAGTACTGGTTTTTAACTTTCGTTTCAATAAACATTAGACTGTTTGATTAATTGGTTTATTGTAAAACCTTGAAGAAAACTTTTTTTCACCAATCGAAATAGATGCAATTGATGCAATTATTAAAGAAATTACTCCAACCCATAAACCAAAATCATAATTACCATAGTAATCAAATACAACACCAAATAAAATCACTGAAGCTGCACCTCCAATCTGATGTGACATATTTATAAAACCAACTAATGATCCAAGTTTTTTATATCCATAAATTTCGGAAGTTAGAGCTGTAGTTAAAGGAACAGTAGCAAGCCAAGACATGCCTCCAATAATAGCAAATGCCCAAAGTGCAACTTGTCCTGATAGTAGCAAAAGGCATAAAAAAGCTACACCTCTAACAAAATATACCATTCCTAATATATGTCTTCTTTCAAATTTGTCAGAAAAATATCCTGAACAAAATACTGAAACTCCATTAACTCCACTAAGTACTCCAAAAGATAAAGCAGCTTCAGATGGAGATATGTTTTGAGAAATAGCCCATTTTATAAAATGAACTGATATAGATGCTGTAGTAATACCACAAACAAAATAGCCTAAAGATAGTTGCCACATAGGCTTAGATTTATATGCTTTCGTCCATTTATCTACCCATAAAGGCCCTTCTTCTTCAATATTTGAATTTACTTCACCTTCTTTGTTTATTCCATATTCAGATAATTCTGATGGGTCATTTTTTAAAACTATAATAAAAAGCGGTACAACCACTATGAGTCCAAACGATCCTATAATAATCCATGCAAGTTGCCAACTAAAATTAAGAGTAATAAATGTTAATAGTGGGATAAAAAATAAACTCCCTATAGAGCCTCCTGCCATTACGGCTCCCATTGCAAGTCCTCTTTTTTTAGCAAACCATTTTGAAAGTAATATTCCTACTGGCCCACCAGTTGCAGTACTAAATGAAATAAGAAATCCATAATAAATTGATAGAGTAAGAACATTAAAGGAAGATGCAACAAGTATAGACGAAATTGAAATAATTATAGCCGAAAAAATTAGAATAATTTTTGGCCCATATCTGTCAGACAAATAACCTAAAATAGGGGCAGCTAATCCATTAACAAGCCATCCAATACTTGCGGCTAAACTAATTGAAGAAACATTTGTTTTCCATTCAGAACTCCATAAATCAACAAAAATACCAAATCCTTGCCTAGTACCTATACCTAATGACATAGATAAAAATAAAGCAATGACAATTAACCAGCCATAATAAAGATTAACTTGTTTCAACATAAATTTATAATCAACTAATAAAATTAAGGAAGATTTATTTGAATAAATCTTAACATATTATTTTATTTATAGACTATTGACATAATATCCATAAAGATGTACCATTTATTGAGATTGAGAATCATTCTCAATAAATGAATTAATAACAAGGAGTACATGATATGAATAATAAATTAACAGCTTATAGTCTTAAATTGAGGAAAAGAGTAGAAATAAAAAATCCAAAGATAGTAACCATGAAAAATGGTAGAAAAGCTGTACAAGGTGTTGCAGCTGAAGACCCATCATCTAAGGTTTTCAGAATACTTGGTGACAAAGAAGTCCCAGGAATCGAAAAACAAATAGGCTAATAGGTTTTCCATTAATGAATTCATAAAACAATGAGGTCACATAAATCAATAATAATTAGATTTTAGCCTCCACTAAAAACCCTTTCAATAATTTTTTGTTTGTGGCCTCATTGTTTTATGAATTCATATATAAAACTAAAACAATAAACAAAATTGAATATAAATATAATAAAAAATACGGAGATTATTAGTGGCAATATCTTATATAGGAAATATTCCTAACACTCATGTAAGAGATCATCAAAGAAAAAGATTATATCAAGCAGAAGAGGAGTGTAGTTTTTGGGATGATATTAATGTCCTTTCAATAAATAACATTAAGCATTTAGTTGACAATATTTCAGAGTGGGCAGAAATAAAACCCCCTACGATCATTTTAGAAGGGAACACCCACGTATATGCTACACAAGATACTATAGTATTACCTTATACCGATACTCAAACAATTCCCTTTATATGTCATGAGATGTCTCATGTAATTAATTATAATAGTACTAATGCTGACCATCATGGAAGGAATTTTGCATATACTTATTTAAAAGTGGTTCGACAATTTATTGGACTCAAGTCATATAAAGAACTATTAGGGTCGTTTCGCAAACACAAAGTAAAATATAGAAGAAAAAGAATGCAAAGAAGGGGTCCTAAGACCATGACTATAAAAAATGGCAGAAAGTCTATTCATGATATTGCAGCAGAAAACCCTTCATGTAAAATATGTAAATTATTTATTGAAAAACAAATAGCCTAATAATCAGATTTCTCTTCTTGAATATGTTCTCCAAGCATACAACCATAAAAATGGAGCTACAAACAAAGAAACAATAAATGGTTTTAATCTAAACCAAGGATCTAGCTCAACGTCTTCAAAATTAACTTTGATGGTATTTGCAGCTATTTCAGAATTAGTAACTGTTAAGAAATTTTGCGTATCTGAAATAGTAGTTGGCCACCAATTGTTAATTTTGCCAACGTAAGAAACATTATTCCATTCATTTTCAGGAGTATCTAAAAGTCCTCTTGCAGCTAATTCAAGAGGCGTAGCAACACCTACTAATATAGGAAAACCAATTGTTATAGCTAATGTGAGTAATAAAGATGCAACTGTGCCTTTAAAAACAGCTGATGTAAAAGTAATAAGACATACCCAAAAAATCGAATTTAATATATTAAATAAGAAGCCAAGTAAAAACCATTTACTTGAAATGGCATCTGAAGTATCAAACATTATCATTGACAAGACAAAAGTTATTCCAAAAGAAGAAAGAAATAATATTTCACTAAGTAGGACATAAATAACTAGTTTAGTAAGTAGTATTTTTTTAAAAGAGAACCTCATACGTAAAAATATAGAAAGATTCTGATTTGAGTCAAAAGACATACTTGAAACCACAAGTCCAATAAACAAAATCCCTGCTGGCAAACTAAACAACAAATATAACTCAATAACATCAGCATAAGAAATAAGCTCTATTGAATTAGCTTTGTCTATAAAAAAGTTTGTAAGTAAAGCAAGTATACATGCAAGTAAATATAAAGTTACTAAAGTCCACCCACGCCAACTTCGAAACAATAACAGTAATTCTGCTTTCCATAAATTCATATTATAATTCCTTTTTTGGCCTTAATAGTTCTATTACAGCATCTTCAAAAGATTTCTTCCCATCAGATATGCCTGAAACAGTACCTTCATATAAAGTTTTACCATGATCTACTACTGTAACGGAATCACACACAGCTTCTACATCACTCAATATATGAGTTGAAAAAAGCACTGTAGAATTGTTCTTTAGTTCAGATACAATTTCCAATACATCATGCCTCCCAATTGGGTCAAGAGCAGAACAAGGTTCATCTAATAAAATAAGTTTAGGTTGACTAATGATTGTGGTAGCTAGACCAAGCCGCTGCTTCATTCCCCTAGAAAACCCTTTCACCTTCAAATCAATCGAGTTGGATAATCCAACAGCATCTATCACTTTTTCTACCTGTTCCTCAGAAATATTATGTAAAAAAGGAGAGCGAGCTAAATCAACTATCTGGCGAGCAGTTAGGAATCCAAAAAAATCTGGCGTGTCAGGCATTAGCATAATTTCTTTTTTAGCCACACCAAAATTAATTGAGCCAGAGGTTTTTCTTCGTAGGCCTGAAATAATTGAAAGCATAGTACTTTTGCCTGCACCATTAGGACCAACTAAACCATGAACAGTACCTTGTTTAAGTTTTAAGTTAAATCCATCTACTGCAACTAAATTGTCATATTTTTTTGTTAGATTTGATATTTCTAATACAGGATCATCCATGCAGTCTATTTACCAAACCACACCCCTGAATAAACTCCTCTATCAGGAGGAGCAGACATTAATGGAGCCATTTCAGAAAACACTTTTTGAACTGTCCCAGATGCAGCTTCAGCAGACTTAGTGTTCTCATAAACACCAATTATAGTTATCTCATCTGTGCCAGTAACTGCCACAGCAAATCCAATAATACCATCTAGTTCTGTAACTAAATGTGATTGTGTATCGATAAATTTAGTAACCTCTTCCATTTTTCCCGGCTTTAAACTGACTACAGTTTTTGATATTCCAGACATGTTACCCTCCTAATACTTTATATATACTAAGCAATATATTGTAATGTTAAATTAGCTAATATTAATCTTCAAGTGTTATATTGTAATAAATTTCTTAAGCAAATCAAAAGCCGGAGGTTTTAATTTGTCCTCTAACAAAAGAAAAGATTTTCTCATAATTGACGGATTAAATGTTAGTAACTGGGAAAGTGAAAATGTCTATCAAGACTTACATAAAGGCAATGTGAATACGATTAATGCAACTGTAGCAACTTGGGAAAACTATTCTCAAACTTTAAATAATATATCTAAATGGTATTCTAGATTTAACAATAGGCCAGATATTTCTTTGATAAAAAATACAGATGATATACTTGAATCTGCAGAAAATGATAAGACAGGGATCATTTTAGGATTCCAAAATGCATCCCCTATTGAAAACAACTTAGATAATATATATACGTTCGATGAGCTTCATGTAAAAATTATTCAACTTACCTATCATGAAAGAAACTTACTAGGTAATGGATGTTATGAAAGGTCTGATGAAGGTTTGTCAAATTTTGGAATCGATGCAATAAAAACAATGAATGCCGTTGGAATATTAATTGATTTATCACATGTGGGAATGAAAACAACAATAGAAACTATTGAATATTCTGAAAAACCTATAGCTATAACTCACGCAAATCCAAAATCTTATTATAATATACCAAGAAATAAAACAGATGAAGCACTAAAACTGATGGCGTCTAAAGGAGGAGTTGTAGGTATTACTGCTATAGCTCCATTTTTAAAAAAAGGAAATAAATCAACAATTGAAGATTATGTTGATGCGATAAGTTATACAATTGAACTTATAGGATTAGACCATGTGGCAATTGGAACAGATTTTACGCAAGATCAACCAGAAACTTTTTGGAAATACATCGGGTCTCAACAAGGAACTAAATTTCCTTCTACATTTACTGACTCCACCAATCCATCAAATTATCCAATAAATTTTGAAACACCTGATAAATTCCCTCACTTAATTGATACTATGAAAAACAAAGGTTATGGAAGTAATGAAATCTCCAAGATACTTGGATTAAACTGGCTGCGCATTTTTAAAGAAGTTTGGAATTGAATTATATATATTAGAGGCTAAATGACTACTGAAAAACCTAAAGATACATGTGATATATGCGGAACAAATAATGATAAATCTGCCCTGTTTTGTGGTATATGTGGAAATAAACTTAACTCAAAAAAAGATACTATTAATCAAACACAGTCAAATTTAAATAACGAGTCCAAGAAAGAATTAAATGAAAATTTACAAGATAGCCTTAATAATAAAACTAAAAAAATTGGATTAATTTCAGCTATACATCTTGGCTTTAGTAATTATTTTAATTTTAACGGAAGGTCTTCGAGATCAGAATATTGGTGGTGGATATTATTCTATATCCTTAGTTCCATAACTCCTGTAATAGGTCCATTTATCAACCTTGCTTCTATAATACCCACTTTATCTCTTACAACTCGAAGGCTTCATGATATAGATAAAACAGGCTGGTGGCAATTAATAATTATAATTATCTATATACTATTATTTATTCTATTAATTCCATTTTTTATTGCAACAGCTATTATAGGAATACTTGCATTCATAATTTGGTTTATCTTCTTTTTAACAATAACAATTTGGTGGATTCGCTGGATGGCTACTAAAGGAAATGATGGGTCAAATAAATTTGGGCCTCAACCTAATATTATTCACTAAACATTTAATTTATATCTAATAAATTATTTTTATTTACAGAAGTAATTAAATCATCTACATTGATATCTAAAGCATCGCTTATTTTAACAATAGCTCCAAAAGTCATATTTTGCTTACCTTGCTCTACGGCACTAATATATGTGCGATCCAATCCTGAAGCTTTAGATAAATCTTTCTGAGTTAATTGCTTAGTAATTCTTATAGAACGTATTTGTTTACCAATTACAAGAAGGTGTTCTTCCAAACTTAACCTTACTTTAGAAAGCCCCATTAATCTTCTAGCTTCTTTGATACCTTCTAAAATACCTAATGCAATAGAATCACATTTCATATCTTTAATCTTAATTTTAGGATTTTTAACAGCCAATCCTCCAAGAAGTATTTTTGGTCTTGGCAGAATATCAATTAAAGATTCTATCATAATAATAGCATTTGATTGATATTCAATATTAGTTAAAGAGAGTACAACTAAATCAACAGGCTTATTCTTGATAAATTCAACAAGATCTTTAACCGGCGTAGCGCTTCCCAAAAAATCAACATCCCAACCGTCCATTATCAAAAAATCGCTCATCATACGTGAACCTACCATATGTTCATCTTTTTCAACTGGAGCAACAACTGCCTTAAATCCAATTAATTTTCTATTATTAAGGTTATTTGATCTCAATGCATCCATTACTTCTAACGTTGTCACAGTAGCTAAATGTTCTTCAGCAATATTAATAATACCTTTATGCCACATTTCTCCAATAATAGATTGAGATTCAGATATAATATCAATATAAATTTTATAAATATCAATACCTCTTTTTAGAGAACTAAATATAATTTTAACAGCATCACTTCTGTTTCCAGACAATATTGCATTAAGATAACGACTTCTTAAAGGCTCAATATTTTGATTTGGATTCATATATCACCATAATTCCAAAGATTAAATGTAGAATATTTTAGACAATATTATTTATTTAAGACCTACATAATCTACAAATTCTTTATATATATGTCAAATACAAAGATTTCTGTCAACTAAATTACTAGCAAAATTATTTAATAATTAATTTAATTTAGGCAAATATTTTTTTGGAAATTTAGCTACAACTGAATATAAAGTATCCACCATATTTGCTAGTCTAACTCTTGCAACCTGAGAACATAATTGATATGCAACTAATTTTTCAATCCCATAGTCAGATTGTAGCCACATAATTAATTCATAAAATGCTATTCTTGCTGCATCTTCCATAGGACGTGCACTACCTATAGTCATAATAAATTCATCTGATTCAACTCTCGGATTACTTAAATATAAACCTTTAATTAAGTCTACTTTTAAGGTACCTATAGTAGGAATTTCAGTAGCGACTCCACATACTTCAGCATCACCTTGTGCAGCATGCCCATCTCCAATGTACAACAGCCCACCATCAACATTTACAGGCAAAATAATGGTGTTACCAGGACATACATCGGCAGCATCCATATTTCCTCCATGGTTACCTGGAGATAATGAAGAAACTGCCTCTATTTCAGGTGAAGTACCTATAGTTCCATAAAAAGGCTCAAATGGAATTGGTGCAATATTGAGATCTTTAGAAAAAATTACAGAATCGTTTTGTATAGGATGAATCATGACTCTTGAAGGCAGAGGATCATTCAAAGTACGAGTTAATGGAGTAGCACACAAACCTCCAAATTCAGGGATTATTGCGCTTACTCCATAATCTCTTGCTACTTCTATAGAAATAATCTTAACGGCTAAAGCATCTCCTTTTTTAGCACCTTCTATATGTATAGGTCCAGTAAGAGGGTTTACATATGGCATTTGCACTAATTTTGTAATATCTGAAGTAGAAGAATCTACTTTATTTCCAAATGCATCAAGGGTTTCAATTTTAAACACTTCTCCTGATTTTATACTTGCAACTGGCTGCTTATATGATCCAATAACATAAGACCAACCGGCATCTTTATTATTAATAATTTGCATATATATCCTCTACTCTAACAGTATTAAATATAAAATTTATGAGATTTACCAATACTTAGGAACATTCAACTCTTCTTTAGTCATCATCTCTAACAGGGCAGGTTGTCCATTGCTATTAGCATTTAATGCATTTTTTATAGCTTTTGAAATATTTTCTGGCTGATCTACTCTCTCAGAATATGCACCTAACGCCTTAGCAACTCCTGAATAATCACCCCCTAGTGCATTAGTTTGCCATTTATCAGTGGCATATGGCATATGTTCACTGTAATGAGTCATAACTCCATTATTTAAGACAATAGTTAAAATAGGTATTTCTAACCTTGCAGCAGTTTCTATATCCAATCCTGCCATACCAAAAGCAGCATCACCCATAACATTTATCACATTCATATTGGGTCTAGCAATCTTAGCTCCAATAGCTAGGCCTAAACCATAACCAAGCTGAGTGGATTTACCCCAACCTATATAAGTACGAGGAGCTAAAGTCTCCCAAAAAGGAACTAATTGATCTCTTGGGTACCCCGAATCATGAGTAATAATGGTATTAGAAACATCAACAATTTTAGACAATTCAGTAAATACCCTATATGGACTAAGTGGGACCTCATTTGAATTTAGACTTGAATGCCATTCTTGTAACCATTTTTTCTTTATATTTGCTATTTTTGCTACAACTCCTCCTACATCAGCCCTTCCAGAATCACCACATTGCCTTTTTACTTCTTCATTCATCTGTTGAAGAACTAATTTAGCATCCCCAACCGCTCCAAAATCAATTTTATATTCTTTATTTATATCTTCATGCGAGTTGGTTACCTGACCCAAAGTTACACTCTGTGGGACAGGTGCGTTAAAGTTTGAAGAAGTAAAACTAGTCCCTAGCCCTAACATAAAATCTGACTGATTTAAAAATTCTGCAGCCATAATCGTGGCAGTATGAGCTCCAGTCCCAAGGGATAATTTATGGTTTTCTGGAAATGCACTTTTCCCTGCTAAAGTAGTCATCACAGGGATATTAGTTAATTCTGAAAACTCTACAAGTTCATCTGTTGCCTCAGAATATAATATTCCTTGGCCAGCATTAATAATTGGATTTTTTGCTTTTAAAACAGCAGTAACTAATTCTTTAATATCCTCTTTACTTGCTGATGACAATACAGGCTTAACAGGAGTATATGAAAAATCCTTCTGAGGAAATTCTTCTTGTGCAATATCTGTAGGAATCTCTAACAAAACAGGTCCAGGCTTTCCACTTTTAAGCTGACTAAATGCTTTGCGCATAAGCTCAGGAATTCTTGACACAGTATTTACATGCCCTGACCATTTTGTTATGCCTGTATATTGCTGAGAAGCAGAAAATGCAGGCGGTATACCAGACTTATCAGATGGAGGGCCTCCAGGTAAAATAAGAATTGGAACAGAATCAGAGTAAGCTTGCGCAACTCCACTAAAAGCATTTTCTGCACCAGGCCCATGCTGACTTACAAAAACACCAATCTTCCTACCATTGTTAATTCTGGAAAACCCATCTGCTATATTTACGCCTGCTCTTTCTTGTCTACAAATCATTGGCTTTATTCCCTCTCTAGCCGCCTGATCTATCAACGTATTGGCCGGAAAACAAGATATAAATTCAACACCTTCTGCTTTTAATATTTTTGCTATTACATTATTGCCTTGCATAACTGCCTCCTCTTAAATATTTAATTACTCATTTAAAGAATATTTAGCTGAATTATATCCAGCTATTTTACCAAAAACTGATCCAGCCATTAATCCAGATCCCCCTGGATAATTATTATAAAACAAACCGCCAACAACTTCACCAGCAGCATATAATCCTTCTATTACTTTATCTTCAGTGTCAATTACCTGAGATGATGTATTAATTCTTAACCCTCCAAAAGTAAATGTTATTCCACAAGTTACAGCATATCCAAAATAAGGAGGAGTATCTAAAGGCAAAGCCCAATTTGATTTAGGAGGATAAATCCCATTTGTTGACCTACCATCCAGTATAGATGGGTTAAATTTATTTGAAATTGAAGGGATTGATGAATTATATTCTTCTATAGTATTTAACAAATTCGACTCAGATATTCCTAATTTATTTGCTAAATCATCTAAATTGTTAGATGTTTCAACTGAAGCCTGTGGAATAAAATACTCATCTCTTAATAAATCTCGAGTTTTACTATCAAATAACTGAAAAACCACTCTATGTGGTTGAGATAAAATCTCTCTGCCGTATTTTACATATGTATAATTACGAAAATCTGCACCTTCATCTACAAACCTTTTCCCATCAATATTAACTATAATACCGAGCTGATATGAATGTTTTTGATATAAATCAGCAATTACTCTATCTCCAAAAAGAGGAGCATTCAAATCCCAAGCAACAGCATGACACCCACTCCAATTCCCATACGGTTGTGCGCCAATATCTAATGCTAATTTCATTCCGTCACCTGTATTAAAACGAGTCCCTCTTACTTTAGCTAATTCCCAGCTAGGTCCTAAGTAACTAGCTCTCATTTGAGGATTCGCTTCAAATCCTCCGGAAGCTAGAATCACTGAATTTGATTTAATATTCTTAACACCCTCTTCATTTCTAACCTTAACACCAAGTATTTTCCCTGAATCTCCCCTTAATATTTCTATAACTTTTGTATCATAGGCAATCTCAGCATTTGCCTTTTCTACAGCATTAAATTCAAAATCACATAACCCCTTACCCCCTCCAACAGCTTCAATAATTAGCCCTCCCCAAAATTTATGCTTATTGTTTTCTAAAAAAGATTGCCTTCCATAAGATAAAATCCATCTAATCCCTTTTTCTTTCATCCAAAGCATCGTTGGATAAGATTGAGTTACTAAAGTTCTTGCCAGTGTTGGATCCGATAATCCTTCAGTAACTCTCATAATATCAGAATAATATTTAGAATCCGGATAGGTACCTATATCAATTTTCTTTTTCTCATTCTCTGAAAAACTATCAAATAAAGAATGTACATCAGATAAATTATTATAGGAAAACCTAAATAAACCTCCAGAAAAAAAAGAATTGCCTCCTCTAAGATGAAAAGGAGCTTTCTCTATTATCAAAACTGAAGCACCAGTCTCTATAGCAGATAATGCAGCAGTTAGCGCAGCATTACCTGCTCCAATTACAACAACATCTTTTTTAATAGCAAAATCCATTTAAATTTCTACCCTAAACTTAATTGAATTAGAACACATAGCTTACTTGACACAAAAGCTAATGACGTTCTAGAATTTTAAACTAGTAATAAAATAAATAAGGATCCAAATAATATTAATTCCCTAATTTGCAGTATTATATACTGTTTTTAATCTTAAAATCTATCATATAAAAAAATATCAACCTTAACCTAACAGTAGAAAAAATGCCTCCATTACCCAAAAAAAAACATTCAAAAAAAAGACGTGGCGACAAAAGAGCTCATAAATCTATTAATGCAATTAAAACTGTTAAATGTTCTCAATGCAATAGTGCTTATATCCCTCACAGAGTTTGTCCAGAATGCGGCTATTATAACGGAAAAGAAATAATCTCCAGCCAAGCCGATGTCTAGGAAATTTTTATGACTCTAATTAATAAAAATATACCTTCTGTTTCAAATTCTGCTTATTTATTCCCAGGACAAGGATCTCAAACTGTAGGAATGGGAAAAGAATTATTCGATTCTTCTTCAGCAGCTAAAGATTTATTAGAAAATATAGATCAAGCTTTAGGCAGGAATTTAACAAAAATAATGTTCGATGGGCCTGAAGATGAATTAACAAAGACAATTAATGCCCAGCCAGCCATTATGGCTATTAGCTTAGCATGTATAAAAGCTATGAATGAAAATATTGATTCATCTACTATCAACACACCTATGTTATTAGCAGGACATAGCCTTGGAGAATATACTGCATTAGCTGTTTCTGAAGTGTTAAATATAGAAGACACTGCCTGGTTAGTCCAAAAAAGGGGAGAATTAATGCAAAAAGCATGCGATCAAAACCCCGGCTCAATGGCTGCTATACTGGGATTAGATGAAATAATCGTACAAGAAATTGCAATTGAAACTGGAACATATATTTCTAACATTAACACCCCAGATCAAATTGTAATTAGCGGAGACAGAATTAACTTAGCTAGAGCTCTTGATTTAGCTTCACTAAGAGGAGCGAGAAAAGCTGTCCCTTTAAACGTGGAGGGAGCTTTTCACTCAGCATTAATGAAACCTGCAATGATTGGATTAATTGATGCTGTAAATGAACTTGAATTTAATGACCCTAAAATACCTATTGTTGCAAATAGCAGCGCAATCCCTTTAACTTCTGGCAATGAAATTAAAGAAGAACTTATATCACAAATTTGTAAAAGTGTGCAATGGAATAAAACAATATCCTATATGATGAATAATGGGATATCCCATTTTATTGAAATTGGTCCTGGAAGAGCTTTAAGCGGAATGGTAAAACGTATTGACAGAAAAGCGAATATTTCAAATATATCTGATATGAAAACTATAGTAAATTTTAGTAAAAACTAGACATATTTAAAAATGGATAAACCTAAACAAAAACAAGAATTTACAAGCAGAAGAATGTCAAGGATTCAAGCAGTACAATTACTTTATGAATCAGATTTAAGAGACTCTTATAATCAAGAAGACAATAATATTTCTTCTGAGTTTACTGCCATATTGATTACAGGAATTAAAAAACATATAGTTAACATAGACGAAAATATCAAAAAATATGCGCCGGATTGGCCAATTAGTCAAATGCCTATAATTGATAAAAATATACTTAGAGTTGCTATATATGAAATAATATATGAAAATGCAATACCAAAAGTTGTAGCTAATGAATCAGTCGAATTAGCGAAACTATTTGGATCAGAATCGTCTCCAAAATTTGTTAATGGAGTATTAGGTTCTTTAATTGAATCAAAAGAAAAAATCACAATTTAAGATTACGGAGGAATTTAAAAATGGCAAGTATTTCTGAAAGAGTTCAAGAATTAGTAGCTGAAAAATTAGATGTCGATAAAGATGATGTAGTTCCATCTGCTTCTTTTACAGAAGACCTTAATGCAGACTCCTTAGATTTAGTTGAATTAATCATGGGATTTGAAGAAGAATTCAGCACAGATGACAACACTATAGAAATATCAGATGAAGATGCTGAAGGCATTACAACTGTTCAGGCAGCAATAGATTTTCTATCTGACCATGGGGTAAAAGACGCATAGTTCTTTATTAAAAACTAATCTTTATATTATATTGTAATATAATATTAATATAAGTAATTTTTTATTTTATACAACTAATTCATACCTACAACATAAATAAATTATTTGATTTTGTCTAAATAACTTTGTAATATTATTGCCGCCGCCGCTGCATCAATCTTAACACGATTTTTTGACGGGCTAATACCTGCATTAATCAATTTGTCTTCTGCTTGTACAGACGAATATCGTTCATCAATATAATGCAAAGGTATGTTAATTTTTTCATATAATAAATTTACAAATGATTTTACTAATTTAGCCTGACTACCCTCATCACCTGATAACAATAAAGGAAGACCAATTATTAATTCTTTTATCTCTTCTTTTTCTATTAATTCACAGATTTTTTCAATATCATGAGTACTGTTTTTTCGTAATATAGTGGTTAATGGAAAAGCAAATAATCCTGTCAAATCACTAATTGCTACCCCTATCCTTTTATTTCCAATATCCAGTGATAATCTACGCAATTATTTCATTCCATTTTGTTCTATTAATAAATATACATCCGCAAGTGCCTGATCTAATTTATCAACTCTCTTACCGCCTGCTTGAGCTATATTTTCCTTTCCACCTCCTCCACCTTCAATAGATTTTGCTATATTTCGAATAATATCAGAAGCATTAAAGCCATTTTTTACCAAATCATCAGTAACCATAGCAATTAAATTTGCCCTTTTATTCATTTCACAACCTAATACAACTATACATGATCCTAACTTATCTCTAAGGTAATCACCTACTTCTCGTAACGAATCAACATTATTAACTGAAATCTTTACACTTAAAACTTTGACACCATTAATTACTTTAACCAATTCAAGTAAAGGATCAACCGATTTCAAAGTTAATTGTTTTTGCAATGAATCTTTTTCTTGTTTGGTTGACGCCAAATCTCCAAGTAAAGACTCTATCCTTTTCTCTAAATCTCCGATATTAGTCTGAAGCTGGTTAGCTATTCTAGACTGTAAAGAAAACCTTTCCCAAACTAATGTCTCAGCTGCACGTCCAGTAATAGCCTCAAGTCTCCTTACTCCTGCACCAACACTAGTTTCCGACAATAAATACATGCCCCCAATCTCTCCAGTTCTTTCAACATGGGTACCTCCACAAACTTCTAAACTAAAAGTTGCTCCATTTGCTATTTCTATAACTCTTACCATGTTTTCATATTTATCCCCAAAAAACGCCAAAGCACCTTTTTTTATAGCAGATTGATATGAATCCTCAGATTTATGTACTGAAAAATTTTGACGTATTTTATCATTAACTAATTGCTGAACTCTAAATAATTCATCATTTGTCAATTGCTTGACATGTGTAAAATCAAATCTAATCCTCTCTGGTGCAACTAAAGATCCTGCTTGCCTCACATGATCTCCAAGAACTTGTCTTAACGCTGCATGCAGCATATGAGTTGCTGTATGGTTTCTAGCACAATCTTTTCGAGTGATTTTGTTTACTTGAGCTTCAACTGGATCGCCAAGCCTTATTACTCCTTCTTGGACTGCTCCAAAATGCATAATCAATCCTGGCATTACAGTTTTTGTATCAATAATATTAATTGTTGAATGTTCATTAAAAATCCTTCCTGAATCACCAATCTGCCCTCCTCCTTCTGGATAGAAAGAAGTTTGCAAAAGGGCTATTTCTGCATCTTGCCCTTTTTTAACTTCATCAACAACTTGATCTGCCACTATTAACCCTACAACAACTGAAGAAACTTCCAAATGATCGTACCCCATAAATCCTGTTGATCCTACACCCAACGATTCATAAACTCTTATTTTTGCTCTGTCTCCTCCAAATTTTGCTGTTTCTCTAGCTCTATTTCTTTGAAATTCCATTTCATCATTGAATTCTTGTAAATTGACTTTGAGGCTATTTTCTTGTGCTATTGCATCTATTTCTTCCACAGGAAAACCAAAAGTATCCCATAAAACAAAAGCCTCTTTTCCAGTAATAGATTTTACTATTTCAAGACAATTTTGATAACTTTTTTCATCAAATTGTTTGGTATTTGAAATTAATAATTTCAGCTTATCAACAATTTGTTCCTGAATTGCATCTTTAACAACTGGTTGTATTTGATTTGATAAATCTAAAACTAAATTACTTATCAAAGTATTCTTTTCTTTAACTTTTGGTGACAATTTATATATTTCAGTTAACTCGTTTATAAATTCAATCCTCTTAGTAATCAATCCATATTCTCCTAGAAGAACATCAATTCCTCTTTCAAAAGCTTGCTGAAATCTTTCTTCTTCAAGCTTAATAACAGTTAAAGTAAATTCTCTATGATTGAATAACTCGATATATATAGGTGACATTTCTTCAATATATATTCTAGATATTTCAGTTAAAAAAGACTCTTTAAGGCCCAAATTCCTTCCATGTCTTATTGCTCTACGAATTACTCGTCTTAATACATATCCACGACCTTCATTACCAGGGACAACTCCATCAGAAATTAAAAAAGTAGCACTTCTTACATGTTCAGCTACAACTCTAATTGAATAATCTATTTCAGGATCAACTCCATAAGAATGACCACTTAATTTACAAATCTTATCTATAGGGGCTAAAAACAAATCTGTATCATAAATACTATCAACTTTTTGTAATATTACAGCAGCTCTCTCAAGACCCATACCAGTATCAACACTAGGGTTTGGTAATAAAGTCCTTTTACCATTTAAATCTTGGTAAAATTGCATAAAAACTAAATTCCATAACTCCACAAATCTATCACACGAGTCGTTATTATTTTTTTTATTTAAGCAATTTGGCTTACAATCATTACTCTTACAACCTTTATTTTCACCAAAATCGTAGTGCAGTTCGCTACAAGGACCACAAGGCCCTTCCGCTCCAGCAGGTCCCCACCAATTATCTTCATCCCCATATCTATAAATACGTTCTGCAGGTATCCCTGCTTTTATCCATAACTCCTTAGAGTCTTCATCATCATTATAAATAGTTGCAGAGAATTTATCTTTTTCTAAATGCAATTTATTTGTTACAAAATCTAAAGCAAAATATATTGCTTTTTCCTTAAAATAATCTCCTATACTAAAATTACCTAACATTTCAAAAAATGTTAGGTGAGTAGAATCCCCAACCTCATCTATATCCACTGCCCTAAATGACTTCTGAGAAGATGTTAATCTTTTGTTTGGAGGAGTATCTTCACCAGAAAAATATGGCTTAAATTGAACCATCCCTGCAGTAGTAAGTAATAAAGTAGGGTCTCCTATTGGAATTAAAGAAGAACTATCTACAATTAGGTGCCCTTGTCCTTCAAAATAATTTAAAAATTCCTGCCTAATTTCTTCTGCTTTCACATCAATACTCTTATATATGTCTAAAAATTTATTTAAATATATATGGATTGTAGATGAGCTATATTAAAAGTGTCAATTTAACAAATAATTTATCTCAAAAACAAGCATAATAAATTATTATACTGTATAATCAACCCAGTTTTTAGTATTGGAGATTAATTATGTCAACAAACACAAATAACAGCTTGCTGCAAATCAAAGAATACAAAATACAAGATCCCTATTCTTTTGACACCCCAACACTGCTTATTTTTGAAGATATGCTTACATATAATTTGAAAGAAATTGTTAAAATCTGCAAATCACCTAAAAATATTGTTCCACATATAAAAACACATAAATCTTTAGACATACTAAAATTACAAATAGCCTCAGGTATAAAATCTTTTAAATGTGCAACACTAAAAGAAGCTGAATTATTAGCTAATAGTAATCTAGGCGTCGAAGAAATAATTATCTCTTATCCAATAATTCATATTCAAAAAATCACCAGACTTATAAAATTAATGAAGGATTTTCCTAACATTAAATGGAGAACGATAGTAAGCACAAAAGAGCACCTAGAAACACTATCAAATTTCATGAAAAATAGTAGTCTACAAGCTGATGTATATATGGATTTAGACACCGGAATGCATCGCACTGGTGTGCAGCCGGGAGATGAGGCTGTAAAATTTTTTTTTGATGCAAAAAATTATTCTTCAATAAATATATTAGGAATACATATATTTGATGGGCAAACACTATATAAACCAAATATTGAAGAAAGATCGAGTTTAGTTAAAAAAAGCATTGAATATATGAGATATATTCAAAATGAATTAACGAAAAAAAATATTACTATTACTGACAATGTAGTAGGCGGTTCGTGGTCATTTCACTTATATTTAAATGAACCTAATACTCGAGTATCTCCAGGCACATGGATATACTGGGACTCAAGAAACGCAACCCAAGAAGAGCTAAATTTCAAAATTGCTTCTGTAGTGATAGGACAAGTTATAGATATAGACTATAAACGAGATACAATTACAACAGACATCGGGTCTAAATCTATATCTCCTGATCAGCCTATAAATGTAAGGCTTAAACTTATTGGAAAAGATAAAGCTGAATTGATAGCGCAAAGTGAAGAACATGGTGTAATAAAATTAAATGGCGAATCATTAAATGTAGGAGATTTAGTTCTGGCAGCACCTGGGCATGCCTGCACAACAACTATACTTTATCCCTATTCTAATTTAATAGATAAAAAAGGAAACTTTATAAAAAAGATCCCTCATGAAGCCCGAGATAGATAGGAGATCAAAATGGCTCTAGAAATCCGACCCAATACGATAGATGAATTTAAAAAATTAAAATTAACGAATGCAAGAGCATCTGGATTAATATATACAGATAGCGATATAAACACTTTTCGTCTTTTATTTGACCCTGAAAGAAGCTTAGCTGTGTTTGAAAATGGAAAAATAGTTGGCAATGTCGCATCTTACTATACAGATATGACTATACCAGGAGGCACTTTTCTGCCAACTGCTGGCGTGGCTCAAGTATCTGTGCAAGCGACACATAGAAGAAAAGGCATATTAACTATGCTAATGAAAAGACAACTGAAAGAAATAAATGAACGGGAAGAACCGATTGCTTTTCTAGGTGCATCTGAAACAGCAATTTATGGTAGATTTGGATATGGCATTGCATCTTTTATACAAGAATGGGAATTTGACAAACATAATAATACAAAATTCCTAAACGAATTTAATCCCAAAGGACAAATAGAATATGTGGAAATTGAAGAGGCAATGAAAACCTTCCCTGAAGTATATGAAGCAATTAGACCAACAAGACCAGGTTTTGTTAATAGAAAAAGAGCTAACTGGGACAACAATACTGGATGGGATTGGGTATTTAATAAATCAACGTTATTTGGTCAAAACCCAAACAGATTTTTTATAACATACACTGTTAATTCTAAAATAGAAGGGTACGCTATTTATAAAGTAACGCCCACTGGTTCTTTTGCTGGAGAATTAACAATAATGGAATTGATGGCATTAAATATTGATGCATATAAATCTCTTTGGAGATTTTGCTTAGACATGGATCTTGTTAATACAATCAAGGCTCCTGACAGACCATTAGACGACCCAATATTATGGTTATTGCAAAACTCCCGCAGAAAAAGAACATTGGCCGATTCAGGCTGGCTAAGAATAGTCAATGTCGAAAAAGCTCTGGAAAAAAGAGTTTATTCTTCCGAAGGGAAAATTAACCTTGAAATTGAAGACAAGGTTTGTGATTGGAATAATGGCACTTTTAGCTTAGAAGGATCGACTTTAGAATCAAAATGTAGTAAATCAAATACTAAAGCAGATATAGTTATGTCCGCAAGTAGCCTGGCTTCTGTTTATTTTGGAACGACTTCTTTTGCTAATCTATCTGCTGCGGGACTTATACAAGAAAATACCCCTGGAGCTTTACAAATCGCGGATTCAATGTTTCAAACAAAAAATTACCCATGGTTTACTGATATATGGTGATTAACCCATTGAAAGTTTTTATATAAACTAATAAAATGCCTATTATTTAAAAAATTTGACTGGGAGGGTGCCATGACATCTCTTGATGAATCAGCACAATTATCATTAAATCCTACAAAAATATTGGAACAATTAAACAAAAATGAAGTTTCACATGTAGTATGGCTTCCTGATAGTGAAACAAATTTTATGTATAAACTAATGGTAGCTGATCCTTCTATTCATTTAGTACCTGTATGTAGAGAAGGTGAAAGCATGGCTGTAGCAGCAGGACTATGGGTTGGTGGCAAAAAGCCTGTTATCTTAATTCAAAACACTGGCATGATGGAGTCTGGAGATTCAATACGTGGATTACTACTTGGTCTCGAATTGCCAGTTGTTATGCTAATTGGATATCGAGGATGGAATAGATGGGGAGTTATAACAGACTCTGCAGCAACATATACAGAGCCCATACTTCATGCATGGGGAATAAAATATTATCTCGTTGAAACTGAAGAAGATGCCAGTAGAATATCTATTGCATTTGAGGAAGCTGAAAGAACTAATCGACCAGTTGTTTGCCTTATGGGAGCTGAATGGAGTTGGAATTAATTATCTATTGCTTTAATCTTAGATAGCCTTCTTTCATGTCTTTCTTCTCCAGAATATTTAGCATTGATGAAATTTACGACTAAATCTTTTGCAAGGGTACAATTAATAATTCTTGCTCCTAAACATAAAATATTCATATCATCGTGTTCCACACCTTGGGCAGCAGAATATATATCATGACATACGCTTGCCCTTATACCTCGAATTTTGTTTGTCGCTATTGATGCACCTACACCACTTCCACATATTACAATTCCTTTTTCACAATCACCTGACGCAACCTTATTTGCAACTTTTATTGCAAAATCTGGATAATCATCAAGTGGATCTATTTCAAAAGCCCCAATATCTTCAATTGTAAATTGCATAGATTTTAGAGTGTTCTTTAATTCTTCTTTTAAAGTATAACCAGCATGATCTGCGCCAATCGCAATACGCATGTCTTCTCCTAATTTATTTTTATATTATAATATTTATTTCAGAATTAACGCTTATCATGTTAATTTTTTAAAAAAATCAACCTCATATTTTGGAGTATTCCCTTTTTCAGCTCCAGAAATACAGTCAATTGACTTAGTATATCCATTTAATTTTACAAATCCGCTAAAAACAGTTTTATTATTATTTAAATCTTCGATTCTTTCCATAGTAACCTTTGCTAATTCAGAATTTAACATCTCAATATTACTAATTGTTTTATATTCTAAATTTTGAGAATCGGCCAATATATAGCTTTCTAAAACCTGTTCATATGGACTATTTAAACCAATCGAACCTCTATAATAATTAAAAATTTGCTTTGGTTTTACGCTTGATCCAAATAATTCATCAATATTAGATGAATTAAACCTAGCCCAAAGTCTTCCAGAAGGCATGTCTAAAACATTTGGAGCATATTTATGCCCTCCTAAATGGCTCATTCGCCATACTCTAGTTAAAGAAATATTATAATCATTAAATTTTTCTTTTAAAGATTTATAAATAGGAACACCTGCTACTCCACAACAAATATCACGACTGGCATGAATACAAACAAACAAATCTCTAGTCTTGTGAGGTTTTAGCATATAATCATTTAAATAGCTTTCATTACTATCTGTTAAACCAATTAAAAATTCACCTAATTTTTCTTCAGGTATATCAAATTCCATTTTTTCAAATTTTGAAAATTTAGAGTCTTCTATATTTCGAATAAACAATAAAACTCTAAATAAACCTTCCGTGATATAATCTTTATCTGGTGAAACAAATTGAATTCTATAATCCTGCAATTTGCTTTTTATATGATCAACTTTTAATTTTTTATTAAATAACTTATAAAATGTATCAGATTCATTAATGTCTGCTACCCACGGGAATGGAAAAGAAATTACTAATAATTTATTCCAAACAGGAGCCGTACCTATCAATTCTTCGTTTATTAATTCTGAAAATTCAGAACATCTCATTTCAGATAAATTTTTCATTTTGTTAATTTGGCTAATTCAACAACTTGATCATTAAATAATATTTGCTTATTATCGTCATAAAACAAGGTAACTTTACCTTCGCCTATAACTCTTAATACTCCACAATTATAAAAACAACTAGTTTTAGAATCAATACCCAGAACTGGTGTTAAATTTTGAAATTTCTCTATGATTTTAAAATTATCTAAAATTAGTTTATTGGATTCATAATGAGGAACAATAAGGCCATTTAATATTCCTAGAGTATTAACAAGTCTTTTTCTCAACATTTTAACACCAAAGACCATAGCACCTGCACTTGAACCTATTAAAATGCACTCTTGATTAATTAACTTATCCTTTATTTTTTGAATTAATAATGAATTAGTTAAAACTTTGAGTAAATAATCTGGGTCTCCTCCTGTAAAGTAAATAATATTAAAATTATCTAAATAATTAACGACAGTAAAGTTATTTGCGTCATTATTATTTAATATCATTAATTTTTCTGCATTAAAGCCAAGTTTTTTAAAATAATTTATACCATTGTTTGCAGCCTTTAACGGATTCTGCTTTGCTGCAGCAGTAGGCAAAATTACTATTGAAGAAGAAATGCCAAATAAAGATAATATCGTTGAATCAATTTTTTCACATCCTGGAGTAAATTCATTTCCTCCATGCAAAACTATCATATTAATTACTTTTTATGATAGATTCACAAGTTAAAACTGTATTTTTCAACAACATAGCTATTGTCATTGGGCCGACTCCTCCTGGTACTGGAGTAATTGCGTTAGCCTTAAGAGAAACTGTATCAAACTCAACATCTCCTACTAATTTGTATCCACTTTTTGTTAAAGTAGATTTAATTCTATTAGTTCCAACATCAATAACTACAACATCGTTTTTAACCATATCGCCTTTAATGAAATTTGGTTGCCCAATAGCTGCTATTAAAATATCTGCTTGCATAATATGTTTATTTAAATTTAATGTTTTAGAATGACAAATACTAACTGTAGCATTAGCTAACTTACTTCTCTGTATGAACAGGTTTGCTAATGGCTTTCCAACAATATTACTACGCCCACAAATTACAATATGTTTTCCTTCAATTTCAATATTGCTTCTAATTAATAACTGCTGTACTCCGGAAGGAGTTGCAGGAATCACATACGGATTACCAATCATTAATTTACCTAAATTAATAGGATGTAATCCATCTACATCTTTATAAGGGGAAATTGACTGAATTATAGTATCTTCATTAATATGGTTTGGTAAAGGCAATTGCACTAAAATCCCATGCACAGATTTGTCGTTATTTAGTTGCTCCAATAAATTTAAAAGCTTTTCTTCTGAAGTAGCTTCTGGCAAATTAATTACATCTGCATCAATCCCTACCTCTAATGCTGAACGCTTTTTATTTCTAACATATATTTCTGAAGCGGGATCATCACCAATTAATACAGCAATTAATTTCGGATTAATGCTATAACTTGACTTAATTCTATCAATATCTTGTGCAATTTCTAATCTTATATTTTGTGCGATTTTCTTACCATCAATTATAATCAACTAAATAATCTCCTCATAAACATATTCTAATTATCCTAAAATAGACTCTTGTTTATCACAAGGATTATAATATATATAAATATAAAAATTGCAAGGATATAAATAATGAGTAAACTTCAAAATGATATTCAAGATAAAAATTTTGTTGTCACAAGTGAATTAAACCCACCTAAAGGAACTGACCTGTCCTTGCTTTTTAATAAAGCAGAATTACTTAAAAATTCAATAACTGCATTTAATATAACCGATAACCATACTTCAAAAATGTCTATGTCTCCAATTGCCGTAGCTAATTTACTAAAAGAACAAGGGATTGAACCAATAGTCCAATTAGCATGTCGAGATAAAAATAGAACTGCTTTGCAATCCGACATTCTTGGAATAAGTGCTTTAGGTATAAAAAATATACTGTGTATGACAGGAGACCACTCAAACATAGGGGATGACCCTGATGCTAAAGCAGTTTTCGACCTAAATGGAATAAGCTTATTAAAAGCAGTTTCTTCTTTAAATAGAGGAAAAGATCTAGCAAATAATGAATTAAAAGGAACACCTAATATATTTTCTGGAGCAGTAGCTAACCCCGGCTCAAGTAATATCAACAAAGAAATTGATAGAATGAAAGAAAAAATCGAAGCTGGGGCTAAATTCTTTCAAACTCAGCCAGTTTATGATATTCGAAAATTTGAACTTTTTTTTAATCAAACCAGCGATTTAAATATCCCTATAATCGCTGGCCATATAATGCTAAAATCTGCAGACATGGCTGATCGATTCAATAAAAATATACCTGGAGTTTCTATCCCTGAAAATGTCATTAAAGAATTGTCTGTAACTCATGATAGAAAAAACAAAAGCTCCAAAATTGCAATTAATCTTATTAATGAACTAAAAAATATGTGTCAAGGTGTTCATTTAATGGCTTTAGGATGGGAATCATTAATACCTAATATACTTAAAACAGCTAATATTAAATCATGATGTTAATTAACGGCATAGACATAATAGAAATTAAGCGCATAGAAAAAGTTGCTAAAAAGTATAAATTGAGGTTTCTCAACAGAATTTACACTGCCCATGAAATTGAATATTGTAATTATCGAGCACCTCAATTAGCTACTAGGTTTGCTGCAAAAGAGGCTGTAATGAAAGCATTAGGGACTGGGATAAGAGGAGTAAGATGGAAAGACATTGAGGTTTTGAGTAAAAGAGGCTATGCACCTCGAATTAATTTAAAAAACAGTGCATTAGCTATAGCAAAAAAGCAAAACATTAATAATTTATCTGTTTCATTATCTCATTCTGAAGAATACGCCATAGCATCTATTATAGGCATTAAATCTGATACTTAATTTTTTAAATAGGAAAAATAATGAAAATAGCTTCTTCTAAAGAAATTTATCAAATAGAATCAGCGTTAAAAAACTTAGGCATAAGTGAACAGACTTTAATTGAAAATGCCGGATTAAAAATTGCTCAAAATATATTCGATCAAATTAAAAATATTTCATTAACAAATATAGTTGTTTTAGTTGGAAAAGGAAACAATGGAAGCGACGGACTAAAAGCAGCATCACATTTAAGTTGTTGGGGTGTAAAAACAACTGCTTATTTATGTGCTAGTAGGCCTACTAATGATTTTTATACTAAAGAAGCACAAAACAATGGAGTATTAATTAAAAGTTATTCAATAAAAACTAAAAACCAACTCAAAAACAATTTAAATACAGCCGATATTATAATTGATGCAATTTTGGGCATTGGAAATAAAAAAATTATTTCCCCTCCTATTTCTGAAGTATTAACTTTATTAAAAGCATCAAAAATAAAAAATAAAAAACTTAAGGTTTTTTCTATCGATATTCCTTCAGGAATACATCCAGATACGGGATTAATCGATCCATACTGCGTAGAAGCAGATAAAACTTTTATTTTAGGCTTGTATAAGATAGCAATGTTCCAAAATCCACAACCAGAATATTATGGTCAAAAATTAATGCTGGACATAGGCCTTCCAAAACATATTGATAAACATCTTAATTACGAACTAATTACAAAAAACTGGGTAAAAAAACATATACCAAAAAGAAAGCTATCTGCCTCTAAAGATGATTTTGGAAGAATACTAATGATTGTAGGATCTAAAGATTATCCTGGAGCAGCATCTCTAGCAGCCAATGCAGCAATAAGATCAGGAGCCGGACTTGTTACTATTGGATTAACAGAATCTATAAAGCCCATAGTAGCAAATAATACAATTGAATCAGTATTTCTAACTTTACCAAGTAACGATTCTGGAAAAATTTTACCCCAAGAAGCCATAAAACTTATTAAAGAAAAAATAGTCAATCAAAATGTTATTCTGTATGGATGTGGCATTAACCAAACGAATGATATGGAATCATTAACAAAGCTTATACTTGATTTAAAAATTGAAACACCTAACATGATTATTGATGCAGATGGATTAAATATACTAGCAAAATTAAATAAACAAGGTGTTCAATGGTGGGATAAAATACCAGACCAAACCATCCTAACTCCTCATATAAAAGAAATGAGTAGATTAACAGGAACTCAAATTAAAGACATACAACAAAACAGAATTAATATATCTTTAAAATTTGCTACACTTTGGAATAAAATAATTATATTAAAAGGTGCAAATACTATTATAGCATTCCCAAATAAAACCTTAATGGTTAGTCCATTTAGCACTCCTCTTTTAGCCACTGCAGGAACTGGTGATGTTTTATCGGGATTAATAGCTGGTTTGATTGCTCAAAACACCCCTCCAGCAATAGCTGCCTGCTTAGCAGTATATATTCATGGGGAATCAGCTTTCTCAGCTGCCAAAGATCTTAAAACTAATAGTATAATAGCTTCAGATTTAATTTTAAGCATACCAAAAACTATAAAGTCTATAGCAGAAAGTTAATTTATTGAATTTACATGGAAAATCTCGCACCAAATTTGTAGCAACAATGTTTTCAAGGATTTCTAAAAGATATGACTTCCTAAATACTTTAATGACAGGCGGAAGACATTATGCATGGCGAAAAATTGCCGTTGAAATGCTAGAAATAAGCAATTCTGAAAATATTTCTCTAGATATTGCTACAGGGACTGGTGATTTCGCATTAGAGATAATAAATAAAAATAAAGATTCCTTTGTTATAGGCGTTGATACTAGCTTAAAAATGATTGAAATTGCTAGAACAAAATCTAAGAAACTAAATTATAATAATATCAATTTTGCACTATCTGACGCGCACAACTTGCCATTTCCTGATGAATTTTTCTCATATGCAACTATTGGCTTTGGGGTAAGAAATTTTATTGACTTAAAATCTGCTTTAAATGAAGTTAATAGAGTGTTAATGCCTAACAGTAAATTAGTTATTTTAGAAATTGTAAAATTAAATCAAGGAAGCATTTTATCAAAACTATTCCCTATATATTTTGGTAAAATTACTCCTTGGCTAGGATCTATATTTGCTGGGGACAAAGAAGCTTATTCGTATTTGCCTCAATCTGTAGAAAATTTTATAAGCTCAAAAGAATTAACAGAAGTTTTAAATTCAACTGGATTTAAAACTATAAAAACAAAAAAAATAGCTTTAGGAACAGTAACAATTCATATTGCACAAAAATAATTTATTGCACAGACCCGATTAATCTTTTTCTGTGATCACCTTTACTCTCAATCTTACAGCCGTTAATGTATACCAAAAAATCTTAAAAACATTATCTCCTTTTATTCTCAAAGGATGACTTGCTATTCTTGAAGAAATTAAAGCCCCAAACAATAATATTAGTGCTGAAATATATACCCATGCCATAAGAGCCATAATTGCACCAACAGTTCCATAAACAGTGTTATATATGGGAGCAACCCCAACATACCAAACAACAATCAACTTAGCAATTTCAAAAGAAACAGTAGAAAACAGAGCCCCTGACCAAACATCAAAAAATCTTACTTCTGTATTTGGCAGAAATTTATATAAACACAAAAAAGTAATAAACGTAAGTAAAGGAATTACTAAGCGTTCAATAAAATACCAAAACAACGCTAATTCAATTTCGGTTATATTGGAATAAACTTGCATTATTTCTTTACCGAATGACAATACTGCAGGTATAAGCAATATAAACATTAACATTAAACCCGCACCCAAAACTAAACTAAAATCAATAATTCTTTCCTCAATGAATGGGCGAGTTTTGTTTATGCCCCAAGCAGAATTAATACCTTTTCTAATAGCACCAAATGCTGCAGTAGATGCCCAAAACAATGCAATTATTCCTGTTAAACCAGTAATTGCCCTACTACTCACTATATCCCCTACTAATTCAGATACAAATCCTTGAGAAACAGGGATGATTGATAAAATAGTTTCTGCTAATTTTTCCTGCTGCTCTTCTCCTCCACTTAAATAACCTGTAATGGAAATGAATCCTAACATTAAAGGAAAGAAGGAAAATATGAAATAAAATGAAATTGCTCCAGATATATACGGACAATTTTTCGATAAAAAATCATTTAAAGAGTCCCCAACAAAAACGATAAACCTAAGAAAAAACATTTTACAAATCTCTAATAAACACTTACTTGTTAATTAAATTATACCAAAACTTATAATAAATTTATAAAAAAGCCACTGGATTAACTGGAGACCCAGTCCCTCCAATTATGTTTAAAGGATTTATTGAAAGCATAAATTCATATTTATTTAAATCATTGCAAATCATTGACAAAGGCTCTAGTAGTGCATTATCTAAGAGAGCAATACCATAAGCAAATATAGCACCATGAACAGTCCATGGAAGATCATATTCATTGGGGCGCTCATCCATCATATCCCATCCAAGCAATGAAATATTATTATCTCTTATGAACGGCAAACAAGAAGCATGAAGTCCTGGTCTTTTGTTCTTATTACCCCCCCATTTTGTTTGACAATTACGATTATATTCTTCTCTTCCACTATATACTAGAATTGCATCCCCCGGGTTAATTGTTAAATCATTAGAATATACTATATCTTCTAATTCCCATCCATGAACAGGAAAACCTTCTTTAACATATGGCTCTTTTCTAAATTTAGGAACATCTATAAGAATTCCTCTAGTCAAAATTCCATTACTCCACACCTGTATACCTCCATACTTAGCACCAGAATAATCGATAACTTCTTCTGGGTCCTTTCCATTCCACATCCCATTTTCATTCCAAACATGACATAAAGCATCAATATGTGTATTAGATTGACCATGGTAATGCATTCCAATGTAATCAACAGACCCTCCTGAATGAGCCCCCCTGTCTATCTTGGACATATAATGATGAACAGGGTATGGATTTTCTTCAGACGGAGACACTGGTAATGGACGACTTAAGGATATAGATTTTCCATATTCAACAAGTTTTGTTGCCTCTATTCTTTTTTTGTCATTTATTAAATTTATTGCACCACGCTCTGATTTATCTCCCCACCTTCCCCAATTATTTTTTTTGTTTAACTCTTTTTCAATTTGACTCTTTGAAGGTATTTTACGATCATATATTGACATTATTTATCTCCTAAATTTACCACCTTATTATTTATTAAATACAGCTATAGATTGTTCGCTATCAATTTAACATGATATAATAATCATTTAATACTTAAACTTCTTGGAGAAATCTATATATGCAAGCATACGAAATTATATTAATTGTTAGCCCTGATGCAGATCAAGATGCTGTTGAAGAATCAATAAATATAGTTGCTAATTTTACAAAAAAACACAACGGCGAAATATTAAAATCAAAAAATAAAGGACTAAAGCATCTATCTTATCCTATTAAATCTTATAATGATGGGCATCATATTGTATTGATAGCACTTCTCCCTCCAAAAGAAGTAATTACTCTTGATTCTGAATTGCGATCAAATGAAATAATTATTAGACATTTTATTACTAAAACTCATCATACTCAAGATTCTGATGAAAGCTCTGAGGTTGTTGAAAACACTGAAACTGTTGAAAGCTCTG
>CENY01170648.1_pt1 | contig 30934 bp, 27 predicted proteins | sample 356181 | NCBI WGS metagenome assembly CENY01 (sample SAMEA2619840, study PRJEB7988) | marine metagenome | isolation source: saline water (ENVO:00002010), including
AATGTCACTACCGTTACACCTGCAATGAAATTCCCCATTACACCGCGAAAATCTTTTATATCCATGTTATTTATCTTGTTTTCCACAGACTATATCTCCTCTCATATTCCTCAAATCCTCATCTAGTAAACATCAAGTCAAATCCCCCCCAAAATTCAGTCGTGTCTATAGATTCTACGAATGTCCCTGAGGAGTCTCTTCTTCGAGGTTATGCTGGTAAAATCTCTCTTCTATTAGCATTCGGATGGCTCATGATAATGTCTGGAAGATCCCTCCTCCCCGCTCTACTTCCTCTAATCTCTATTGAACTATCATTGACTCCTGACAAAGCAGGGTTTGCCCTAACAGTCGTTTGGTTATTTTATTCCGTAGCACAGTATCCCGGGGGACGATTTTCAGATCAATTATCCAGAAAAACAGTTCTAGTATTTAGCCTATGTGCATTGGTTCTTGGACTTGCCCTCTTAACCCAAACACAATCATATCTCCAATTCCTTGCCGCAGGCGCTCTTCTCGGCGTGGGGGCTGGTGGATATTTCTGCCCCACGCGAGCTCTCCTTTCTGATTTTTATTCGAAAAAACGTGGTCAGGCATTTGGAATTCAAGTTGCTTCTGGAAGAACCGGAAGCGCCGTTGCAGCGTTATCTGGTGGAGTAGCTCTCGGTGGGTTAGCAATACTTGGAGGGCCATTTTGGAGAGAAGCATTTTTCCCTGTAATACTACTGCTAATTTGTGTAATCTTCTTATTACATAAATGGAGTAAAGAACCCTATAAATTCAGTCGAGTAAGCTTGGACCTCGGAAGCACTGGCTCTCGTGTATTTCGTAATAAAAAAATTAGACTAATTCTAATTGCTTATATTTTCTTTGCCATAACTAGCCAAGCATTTTCCTCTTTCCTCCCTACTTTCTTATTAATCGAACGTGGATTCTCAACCACCCTCACAAGTATCGGATTTGCAACATTATTCCTCGTCGGTGTTCCTTCCACCCTACTTGGTGGATTCATCGGGGATAGATTTTCAAGAATGTATGTCACAATATCTGCACTCCTCATCGGTGCCATCGGCTTAATCATACTCCTCCTTTTCGAGTCACCCACTTTGGTAATTTTTGGAATCATTGTATATGCACTTGGAACCTGGGCATTTCCTCCTGTAATGCAATCTTATCTATTCGAACTTTTCCCCGAGGACACGGTGGGAGGCGATTTCGGCGCTCTTAAAACAATCTACACCGGAGTTGGTAGCTTCGGATCTACCTATGTTGGCATAGTAGCCGCATATTATGGCAGTTATGGGTTAGCGTTTGTAGGGCTCATAGTTGCATTGTTGTTAGGATCTTCTATTTTATTTTTCATCAATCGTTCGAAACTCTAACATTTCCATTCCGTTGTAAGTTCTAGTAGCTGAACCAAAATACGTGCTGTAGCTCCCCATATGATGTCTTCTTCTATGTAGAAATAAGGCAGCAATATAGTTTCTTTACTATTTGTGTGTTCCTTCCATTCAAAACAATCTCCGGCAATTAAAGCTTCAATTGGATATCTCACGATCTCTGCAACTTCTTCCTTATTCCTATCATATTCTCTATCTGGTATCCTTGCAACAAATGGGGTTATGGTGTATTTTGTAATCGTTTTGCATTCATCGAGCTGGCCAATAAACTCGATTTCATGTGCCTGTATACCTATCTCTTCTCCCGCTTCTCGGATTGCTGTTCTTTTTAATATTTTATCTTTCTGCTCATACCTTCCCCCTGGAAAACTCATTTGCCCCGGATGTTCATCAAGCCAATCGGTTCTCTTTGTAAATAGTATCTCTTCTTTTTTTTCTCCTAAAATTAATGGAACAACTACCGCGGCCCTTGAATTTCCTTTTACTCCCAACCCCTTCGGCACCGCGCGACTTATTTTTTCAGTATCCATTTCCCCGAATCATTCCTCAATATCTCCCCTACCGTCTATTATTCTTTCCAGCTTCTTTCGAATACCATCAACGTCTACCTCTGCCCACATCTCCAAATCGTAACACACATCTAGCAAACTTTCTATCTGATTTCTATCTTTTTCAAAAATCGCTATTTCAACTTCTTTGCCTAACCTTTCCGCAACACCCTTTTCCAATTCTTCTCTATTTATCTCTCGTTCTCCCACTAAAATGAGGTGGGGCAAATCCTCCCCACCTTCTGGGAGCTCGGGCAAAGCAGATGGGCCCGCCACCAGTAGCCCCCGATCCGCCACTTCTACCAGGTAATATTTTTCAATAGCCTCGTCAATACGCAAGTTCAACACCTTGATATCCACATCATCACCCATTCGGGCGCCAATATCTTGGAACCCTCCTACCAATTCTTCTCGCGACAAACCCCCGAACAAATCCACTGCACCTACAAGCTCATCTAGTGTTGGGTCCATTTTTCAATCCTTTTACTCCATACTCAAATCCACATCTTCTAAGGATGCTCTTTTTATATCTTTCATTTGCATTCCAAGCTCTTCCCAAGATGCTATTCGAGTATCTCCCCTTGGGGCCTGAATTGACTCTCTGTATTCTTCAACTTGGGCACATTCCTCTTGCGCATCATACTCCAATCCATTGAATTTTGCATCCAATCCATATTGGCGAATAAATTCATTTGCCATAGATTCATACGCCTTACGAGCCACGTCATATTTTACTTTCACCCCCTCTCTTCGAAGTATGCCGAACAATGCTCCACTCACTTCTAGACTCATTTCAGCCAACCCATTTGGACCACTTTTTTCTCTGTGAAAATGTTCGTATATCCCCAAATCTACCTGGGCCGTGGACTCAAAACCAGCAAAATTAAAGGCTTCCCCTATAAGTCCCACTTCAAGACCAAAACCCCGTTCCATTTTAATTCTCTTTACCTCTTGAGATCTGATGCCAAACTCCCCTGACAATCCGTATCTAAATACATCTAGATATCTTAAAATTGGAGTATCATATAGACCCCTAAGAGACCTTACCAAGGGTGCATAGAACAATCTACAAAGACGACCATATAATCTGTCATTTTCTATTCTAGCATAATACCCTTTAACAAATTTATTTCCTTCAGTTAAGGGGAACAGCAGCCTAGAAATATCTTCTCCCACATATGTTTTCCTGTCGACATCATGGCATACTATGAACTCTCCATATTCACTAGCCAATCCAAGCGCGAGCCAAATATCATGACCCTTCCCATTTCTCCCCTCCAATCCTTTCTCCCTCAACGTTTCTGTCATTCGATTTCCATTACACCAAAGCATCTTCACATCTAGATTAAATCCGTTCAACCACTCATATATGTCCCTCACACTTTGCTCCTCGCATCGCAATGCTACAATTACCTTTTCAGGTCCAATACGTTCTATTTCCGAGAAGGTCCATTCGGTCGCATCCAAGCGAAAATCCCTTTCCAACATCGGGACCACCACCACCACGTCCTCCATTGAACATTCTGGATTTTTTTCAGTTAGTTTATGAAGTGTAGTTACCTCACCCGGAACATAGTCCATTAATTGGTCTCACTTTAGTCTGGTACCACAAAACGTACTCGACTTATTATTGCACTTCGCCGGTCATCGCAGTGAACAAACGTTCTGGAAGCTCCTTGCAATATTCACGATTCTGCTTTTTGGTCTTTGCCGTTATTTGACCGGCACCCGCTTTGGGTTTTCCCCCTGCATCTGCCTCGGGTATCTCCATAAGGGCAGCCTGTAATGTATCTCCCATGTGCACTCGATCATCTCTAGATCTACCTTTAATATGTGTTGTAGCACCCTTGTATCCATACACCACCACTGCTGTGGTTCCCTCTAGCCCTAGCAACTCATCCGCCGCTTGGGATAATGCATCCACGTTAGATACCTCCCCCACATCACTAATCACAAATGGACCTCTTGCCTCTCGTTTTAGAATAGCAGATGCAATAATATCAAGCACTTCTGCATCTATTTCTGGATTTGCTATCCTATCCAAACTATCCTCATCAACCCCCTCGTAAAGATAAGCACTTGCAGCAAACTCCGCTTCCGATGCACCTTTCGTAAAATTCTTCGTATCTGTTAATATTCCAAATAATAACCCTGTGGCAATTCCCCTTGGGAGATCAATTCTACCTATTTTTGGTTGGACAATTCTCCCTGCGACCGCTCCTAAATCTGAAAAATATTCTGCAACGATGGAAGAGCATGATCCATACCCCGGACGGATATCTGTAAATCCCACGCCCTTCCCCTCTCCGGGATGGTGGTCTATCACGGCATATGGTATTAGCTTTTCTGCCCCTGGAAATCCTCTTGCAACATTGTGATCCACTAGAAAAATAGCCCCTCCTGCTATATCTTCGTCAGATTCTATTTTCTCCATTGAAGTCCCCAACACCGTTTTAAATGCCCTATTTTCTTGGTGCCTTATCTCTCCTGGATATTGTATCGTCGCCGCAACCCCCATGGATTCCGCTATATGCGCAATTCCTATCGCAGAGGCCATCGCATCAGGATCTGGATTGGAATGAGTTAGTATTACAATTCTTTCTAGTGTACTGAGTTTCTTTTTCAATACCCGGCCACTGGGACGTTTTCCTATATACTTAGCTAATAAGATTACCAATAGGGCCACAACAGCCATTATAGCAACTATGACCTCTATCCCCGCTGTTTCATATAACAATTCAGCCACAGAGGTGAAACTTTGCAGGACGGACGACGTTAAATTTATAAAAACTTCTCTAATCATGTGGTATTTTCTCTAATACAAAGAGTTTTTCGCGTACTTACCCTTCCATTCTCTCCCTACTAGATTAAACTTTCTCCATCAAACACGGCAGGATCATGCTCTATTCCCATTAATCCCAAGATTGTTGGGGCTATGTTATATAAATTTGATCCCTCTATTTCCATTCCGGGCCTATCTATGATCAATAATGCATTTTCAAACGTATGCATGCCATTTCTAGGCCCTTTTCCAAACACATCTTCCATTTCTCCAAACCCAGCTTTCAGATCAAAACCATCATTCGGCAGTGCCACCAAATCCGGAGCAATTCCCACATGGTCTCCTGTAAAAACATCTTCACATTTTTCAACACTTTTTATGACCTTTCCCCCTTCTGGTCCTTCTATCTCTAGTAACATTCCTTTCAGTTCTTCACGTACATTTTCATAATCTTCTAGCTTAATCTCACCATTCGGCTCTCTACCTTTCAAATTTATATAAAATCTACCCGGTATCAGTGAGTATGCTTTGGACCCTAAAGAAACATCCTCTAAGCTATTTTTCCTATTTTCTCTATATTTTACCCAACCCAATCTCTGAAGCCACTCATTTGCATGGAATTCATATATCAACTCCGTAAAACCATGATCCGAAGCTATCATCATTGTTACATCCTCTGCTAACATTTCTTTCAGTTTGCCCATGTATTCATCCAATATTCTATAAAATTCGAGAAATTCTTCAAAATATTCTCCCCCTTGCTTATAATCCCCATATAAAAAGTGGTTTACCCGATCTGTCGTCATGAACACTCCAAAAAATAGATCCCAATCATCCTTTTCAATAAAATACTCGAACGCTTCAAAACGCTTCTCTAGCGTAAACAAAGCATCCTGTAAAAATGCTGTTTTATCTTCTTCATGACCCAATCTCGAATCAACATCAATTCTATATCCCATTGACATTAAATATTCTTTTACCTCTTGTGGTTTTGCTGCACTCTCCACCGAAGTAGACAAAAAACCAGAAACCATCCGTTGCACTCCCCCTCTTGGGGGATATGTTACAGGAACATTCATGACGGTTGCCTTTTTCCCTATTTCTGCAATCAATTCCCACACACGCTTGGACTTCACATCCTCTCCCATTGGAATATATGTCTCGTGACTTCCAATCTTCCTTTCCTGGAATCCATAGACCCCTGTCGATCCTGGGTTCTTTCCCGTCGTGATGCTAGGCCAGCAAGCACTAGACTCTGGAGGGACTATACTTCTAATCGAACCTGAAGATCCTTGCCTCGAAATGGCTGTTAGATTCTGAAACACGTCCGGATTCTCCACTACAAGAGAATGCGGGACGCCATCAATCCCAATAAATGCTACCCTTGGGCCATCTTCTCTGCGCAAACGGTCAAATAATCCCATAAACCTGATGTTCTCGTCTACTTAGGTATATCTCGACTTTGAAAAACCCTGTCTTTTTCAACTAAATTTCTCCAAATATAGCCCAATTCCTTTATTAATGGCTTCAATGGCCGACGATTTACCTTCCCATCCTAATACCTTGACAGTCTTCCCCGGCTCAAGATTTTTATACGTTTTAAAGAATTCGTCTATCTCATCTTGTATCTGCTTTGGGATGTCTCCGATGTCTTCTATATGGTCAAAACGGGGATCATCCACTGGAACTGCTATCACCTTGTCATCCATTTCCCCATTGTCATCCATTTTCATCAATGCAACCGGCCGTGCACTAACAACACACCCTGGGAATGTATGATCTTCTACTAACACCAGTACGTCTAGTGGATCTTCATCTTCATACCAAGTTCTTGGAATAAATCCATAATCTCCCGGGTAGTGCACATTTGAGTGTAATACCCGATCAAGAAAAATGGCCGAAGAGTCCTTCTCGTATTCATATTTATTCCGCTCACCTTTGACGCACTCTACCACTGCGTATATCTCTTCAGGTGGATTTTTCCCTATATCTAAGTCTTTCCATAGATTTCCCATGGTCATTAGATATAGAAGCAGGCAAAAAGATGTTACTATACAATTTTTTTGTTTAAACCACCCTTACTACCCGAATGTTAAAGTTATCTTAATTCCTACTCTAAATGTGTCCCTCGATAAACATCTCGAGGGTTTCGAACCCCCTTTAGAAGACAAACGTAAGAAACTCGCACAGGAAAAATCCTACGCCATCTTAAACCACATAAAAGATACACGGAAACTATTCGATTCCTTTCCACTGAAAAAGAACTTATTTGGGAGCACCTCGCCATCTGTTTTCGTAGGGCGATCAAATTACCCCGATGTTTCGACAGGAATTCTTGCCCCATTGGACCCCGATTCCGATGCCTCTAATTTCGCCACCAGTAGTGACTGGTATCATAAAAATCTTCAAATTGAAGATATTCTTCAATACAGGATAGGACTGCTTAACTCGAATCGATCAACTCCTGTCAATGTTTATGATGTTTGGGATGGGTTTGTGGGGGTACAACGGGAAGTAGCCATTTCTGCACGGCCTGTCGATATAGAACTTTCACTAGTGAATAAACCAAAACTAGATTTTTCACCTAATAATATGACTGCAGCAATAGGATTCCAAGCAGATGTAGAATCTGCACGAATCGTAGACAATCCTAAAGTTCCAAAACCTGTCGAAACAACCCTCTCCGACGACGACCTGGATGCCAGAGGTGCTATCTCCTTTCTCTATAAAAAGGGCCTAGACGTCTATGATATCCATAGAATTTTTTCTGTCGGGGCCATTGGCCTACGCGACCAACGGCGTTTAGTTCCCACAAGATGGTCCATCACCGCAGTAGATGATATGGTCGGTAAACTTTTGCATAAACAAGTACTCGCCCACCCCAACATCGATGGAGTCACCGTTTGGAGAAATAACTATATTGGGAATGCATATTGGATTTTCTTGATCCCTGGAACTTGGGAATTTGAGTTAATAGAAATAAAGTCACCCGGTAGCATTTGGAATCCTAGTCAATCAAACCAAATTTGGATTTCTAGTGAACACGAAGGATATGGGGGGCGGACTTCTTATGCAAAAGAAACTGCAGGTGCCTATTACGCCGCACGATTAGGAGTTCTAGAACACCTACTCTCAATAAAAAAACAATGCAAATGCCTCGTCATCAGGGAGGTTTCTGATGCCTATTGGGCTCCAGTTGGCGTTTGGCAAATCCGAGAGAGTATTAGAAATGCTTTCAAAGAAGAACCCTATCATTTCGATAATTTTCACACTGCACTAACTCAAATCTCGAATTCCCTCTCTCTCCCCCTACATGATTTGAAATCTAAATCTACAATACTAACTGGAATCCAGTCAAAACTAGCTGATTTCTCACCCAACTCTTAACTCAGTTCAATTCAATTATTTATTTTCCATTTCATTCCGAAACTGAAATAGTCCCTTTACCTATTTGCTTTTCGAGAATTTCCACAAACATTTGCCGCTTAGAGAAGTACGTTGTATCTACTTGCTCTAGTAAATCTTCCAATTTTCTTGCACCATTAGGCGTCCTAATAAGTTCTCCTCCCTCCTTTCGCACAATTTCACTTTTTTCTTGTGGCCACGTCAATCTAGATGCGATTCTTTCGATAGGAGCCCCCTCTACTGTACCATCCACATCAAGTTTCATATCAACAAAACTAGATTCTTCTTCTATTTCCCCTTTGGTTTTCTTCTTAGCCATACTACCACAATTCTTGGCAAAACCATTAAATTCTTCGAGACTCACTCGAGATACTTTTCCTCACAAAACCACATTCAAATTTTTAATTTCATTTCAGCCTTTCATTTCTACAGCATCCTTTTGTTATCTGAACCCGAATAAAACACATTATGACTAGTTTGGCAGAAGCCTATGATCGTACAGGTAAAAAAAGTCGAAAAAATCTTTACACCGGAACTGCACTTTTCGCGACAGGTGGCATTCTAGTTATAGCTGGCATATTGTTTAGTACTACCAATATCCTGGTAGACCTAGATTTTGGATATTTCGTCATACGTAGAATCTCTGGTTTATTGGCAGGATTGGGATTCCCTATATTTCTACTAGGTGTCTTTGCAGTTCTCCCTGCAACAGAATATCAGCGCGCTTCTGCCATAGTTGGAGCTAGCATATCTGTTTTTGGAGTTCTACTTTTCTGGTATGCATATCCTTACAAATGGATAGGAGCAACTTCAAATCACATCACACTCTTCGTTGTCATAATCTACTTCTTGGGTTCCATCGTGATCCTCTGGTCTCTCTTCACAGCTGTAGTAAATTTCAAAACCAGAAACGATCCTGGTGGGACTGTAATTTTACAAAGAATAGTGAATGGAAAAACCCAACTTATAGAGGTCCCTGAATCTGCTATTAAGGTAGTCAAAAGTGGAACGCCAGAGGAAAAACAAGTTGGTACTGTTGGAGTTTTTGGCAAACTATCTCCCACAACTCTAACTCCTGATACACCCAACGAGGATGTGGACGTAGACCGATTATAATTTTCCCACATAATCTTAATTTATCACCCTCTCCAAACCAAACTCATTTTACACCCAAACCCCAAACCTGGTCATGGCAATCTGTCAAGTTTGTGGTCAAAACGAAGCCATTCCCTTTTCATGCCGAAATTGCGGCGGTGTTTTTTGTGGCCTCCATCGCCTCCCAGAAGCTCATAATTGTGATGGTCTTAAAAACTGGAATGATCCCCTGATGCCCTCTGAAAAGAGCTATTCCCTTTCTTCCGATGTGCGAGGAATATCTAAATTTTTGAATCTGATTTCTAACCGTTTCTTGACGTTCACACTCCCTTTCTTTCGTGGAAATTTAACCTATTTATTCCTAGCCTTAATGTGGATTACTTTAATACTACAATGGTTAGTAATCATAATTTTTGGAATCAATGCACATAATTCTATTTTCACTGTTTCTACATACCACCCTGAATATGTTTGGACCTGGATTTTCTCTATTTTTGCCCATTCTCCTTCTTCATTTTCACACATCATTTTCAATAGTATAACATTGTATTTCTTCGGTCCTAGTGTCGAACGATATCTAGGTACTAAGAAATTTTTCTACCTTTTCATGCTTGGTGGTATACTCGCCGCACTGTCCCAGATAGGAGCTGGAATTTTGACAGCAACCCCTGGATTTGTACTTGGAGCTAGTGGGGCAATACTGGCTATTATGGGATTCCTCACGGTGCTCAATCCCAATCTCAAAGTACATCTTTATTTTTTGTTACCTCTCCCGCTTTGGGTGTTGACAATAGGTTTCGCAATCATCTCTGTGTCTCTTATTTCTGTAGGTGGAATTGGAGCCGGAGGAGTGGCCCAACTAGCCCACCTCGTTGGATTGCTAATTGGAATCGTATATGGCGAACGCTTCAAACGGAACAATCCTTCGAATTTCATTAGCCAAAGATCATTCAAACCAAAAATTGGTTTCTAGCTATCTTTCAAAAGCCCATCTATTTCTTCTTCCCATTCACCCATCAATGATTCATAAGTTGCGTCTATATCTATCTCCAACTCTGCCAATTTTTTTATGTGTTCCCGATACCGAATATCATTTGAATTCGCTCCATATGCAAGCATATATTTTACTCTACGATGCACGCCTATGACATGGTGGATCGCAAAAATACCATCGGGAATTTCCTCTCCACACACTTTACAGGAAACATGAGGATGTTCCTTAATTTGATGGCGAAGTAATCCCTCTATCGTTCCAAAATGGATTTCGCATTCTGCGATTCCACAAATCCATTCTGCCATCGCCTTTCTCTCCTCTTAACGATCTCCAGAATCTAAGACCCTTATTTGATCTCCCCTGACTGTAACCGGAATTGGAACAGTTGCTTCATAAAGTTCCACAGTCACCTGATCTTTGGCTTCATCTATCCTTTGCACTTGCGCCCTTTCGCCTTTAAATGGCCCTGCGATCAATTCAATTATATCTCCTTCTGCAATCCCTTCTACATCTGATTTAGGCGTGAGGAAATGTCCAATTTCTTCAATTGAACTTTCCCCCGATATTATTGTTCTCGCATGTGGAATTTCTTCAATTATCAACCCAATCGCATCGGGTTCATCTGCTTCTACCATTACATAACTTGTTAGTGAATCCGGGGAAAGAATAGAATGTATTGCAGGGTGCTCCTTTCTGGCTATCATATCTGACACCGCTTGTTCTTGACTAGCTGTAGTTTTAATGGCATATATCTTTGATATACTCTGCTCGCTATCCATTATGTTTTCCCCTCCAACTTGCTCCTTCCCTGGTTCATTTTCATCTATAGACATTTTTATCACTTCGGGATCAATTTCATTATTCCAAATATTATAAACCCTATACTCCCTACCACTAGAATCCCTATCCCTGCAATCTTAGAAATTTGTATAAATTCCTCTTTAGTAGGGACGCTAGATAGTTTTATTAGGCGCAAATATGAGGCCAAATCACGTGGGACATCCATAACTTAATCTATATTCTCCTTTATTTCTACTTTTCCTATTCTTCACTCAACGTAATCTATTTTACCAATTCTACTTTCTTCTCTTTGTCTAGCCGCATCCATCCTTCCATATATCTGTGGCGATTGGACTCCCGTAACCACTATCATGGTCCGTATTCTTCCTTCAAGTTCATCATCAATAGAAGTCCCCCATATGATTCTTGCATCTGGGTCAATCCGTTCGTAAATTTCTTCTACCACACCTTCTGCTTCTTCGATCGACATATCTGGCCCACCTGTAACGTTTATCAACGCCGCATTTGCTGTTGAAATATCTACATCTAGCATAGGGGATTTCAAAGCTTCTTTCACCGAATCTTGAGCCTTATTTTCTGAATCCGACTCTCCCAATCCGATCATTGCAACCCCTCCTCTTTCCATAACTGTTCTGACATCTGCAAAGTCTAGATTAACAAGCCCGGGTTTTGTAATCAATTCTGTTATCCCCTTCACCGACCGCATAAGTGCCCTATCTGCAGCTTTAAATGCCTCCTTTACTGGTAGCTTCCCCACAACTTCGAGTAATCGGTCATTCGGAACAACAATTACTGTGTCTGCTACATCTCGTAATCTCTCGAGCCCTGCATTTGCATTTACCCTTCTGACTTCTCCCTCAGCTGTAAATGGTGTTGTCACAATTGCAATTGTCAAAGCACCTATGTCCCGAGCGGCTTTCGCAACCACCGGCGCGGACCCCGTACCAGTTCCTCCTCCTAATCCTGCTGTGACAAATACCATATCGGACCCTTTCATAACTTCGAGTATCTCATCTTTACTTTCAAGAGCAGCTTCTTCTCCAATTTGTGGTAACGACCCCGCACCCCTGCCTTTTGTTCTATTCCTCCCCATCAATATCTTAGTGTCCGCATTCACCTTGACCAAATGCTGAACATCTGTATTGGCAGCTATTAGATCTGCCCCATGAATCCCCTCTTCAGACATCCTATTGACTGTGTTGTTTCCTCCCCCTCCACATCCAAAAACTGTGATGTTTGTTTGTAACTCTTCCAAAATTTCAAGGAGCTGTTCATCCGTCATTAGCCCATCTCTTGATGGCACCTCTTCAAGAGCTACATTTTCTTCTGCTTCTTCGATCACATCTTCAGCGGTAAATTCCATTTGTGTGTATATTATGTACTCAAGCTCATTAGTGTTACTTTTATACACCCTCTTAAAACAGTCACTTTTCCCCTATCTTCTTAATTCATTTCATCCGGTATACTGTATTATTAATTTAGCTTATATCTCTTATTTTTTACTTCTTGTACTTCTTCTGGATCCAACATCTTACCCTTCACCTCCACAGATTTTCCCGATGCCAACTCTCCAAATTTGGGCCCTTCCTCTACTCCCAAAATTCGTGCTTTCTCTGGGCTAAATACCAACTCTTCAACAAAAATCTCGTTCCCCTTTCGAGAAACATGATCATATCTTTGCTCTAATATGTGACAAAATTCTTCTATTATATCTTCATATGCTTGCCGAGCCTGTACTGCTACTTTTCCCTTAACCAGACTTCCATTTTCAACGGTCTCAAATGCAATTGTATTCCTCAATATCACTTCTCTCACCCTTTTTGAACTTATAACTTGAACATCCTTCAGCAGCGATTGATCCAATTCTCTAATTTCCACTCGATCCGACCTAACTCTCCCAAAACGTAATCCTTCTTCAATAGTTGAAATGGAGATTTCCATGCGCGAAACAACCTCTAGTCCCACTCCCGTTGTTTCTCTCACCCATTTTTCACTAACTATTTCATATCCTTCTTGTTTTATTATTTTTTCCAATTCTAAATTTTTATCTACTATGATGCATCTATTTGACCCACTTTTATCAAATATGTTCCTTATCATCTCTGAATTAATTTCTCCCATATCTTCCAAACACCAGTCGGCAGCAACATGCCCAATCGCCCAATCTGTTTCTCTTATAATCCTCTCGAATCGTGGCATATAATGTCCCCCTCCAAAACCCACAATAGTCTTTTCACAATTAGATTTCCCCCCCTTGACACTCATAATTGATTTCGCAACCGACTCCGCAGCTTCTACGTCCCCCCATTCTTCTTCTGAACTCCCTATCTCTACAAACATTGAAGGAATATTGACATCCGACGGGCCATGATGTGTACATTCGATACCCACTTCATAATTTTCGGGGGCATATTTTCTAAGCGCATCAACAACGGCTTTATGCAAATTTGGGCATGCCATTGATAACTCTCTAGGTTTACCTCCAAATTTTGCTTCCCCAAAATTACCCGTATAGTGAGCTGTCAGTAAAGCCCCGGTTTCTCCCACATGTCTAGAAACAAATATGATGCATTCCACGGCATCAAAGGCCAATCCAACCTCTTCAAGTTGAATATGTAGTCCTTCAAATTCTCTGAGTTCAAACCCATCTGTACAGTAATATTTCCCCCCTCCTTCTGCATCAATTCGACTCGAATCTATTTTTTGTACCCATTTTCCCATCTTCAATATTTCCTTCCCAATTAGAACTGAAACAGAATCCGACCGACTCACAACAATGCCTATCACAGTAACCCATGGGTCCTCGTTCGAATAAAACCAATCGGTGGCAATTACCACCAATTCCCCCCTCTGTTGAATACAGTAACTCTTTAGTAATCCTTCTAATAATTTTATATATGAGTGAACTTTTTTCTATTTCTTCCAATTTACTGAATATATCCACACTAGTCGTTTCGTTCATCGCACTTCTCCTAGGTGCTGCAATATTCACCAATGGAATTGAATGGGTAGGCCATAAAACCAATATCTCTGAAAGTGCAACTGGAAGTATTCTGGCAGCAGTTGGAACTGCACTTCCTGAAACCATGATACCTGTTATTGCTATCTACACTGTATGGAGGACTGGTGGGGCAAGTTCTGCAGATGAGATTGGAGTGGGTGCCATTTTGGGTGCTCCTTTCATGTTGGCTACCATCGCCATGTTTCTCATAGGTTGCAGTTTGATATATTTCAAACCCCGGAGATCTTCTGGACTAAAATTAAAAATCTACTCCTCCTCAACGAAGAGGGACCTATCCTTTTTTATTATCGCATATTCTCTAGCAATCATCGCCGCACTTGTCCCTTGGAGAACTTTGTCCTTACTCATAGCTTTCAGTTTAGTAGTGCTTTATTTATTTTATCTCCAACGTACCCTTTCCAGTGGCATTGCAATTGAAGCAGAATCTCTCGAGAATCTACAAGTTGGTGTTGTACTTGACAAACTAGCACAGATAGTACCCATCCTCGCCGCGAAAAAACCCCGAGCTTCTGATCCCACTACTCCCTTGGTTATTTTCCAGGCACTAGCCGCACTCGGAATCATCATCGCAGGTGCCCACCTTTTCATTCATGCGGTAGAGTGGCTTTCTCACGATGTGCTAAACCTACCTCTCGCAGTAATTGCTCTTCTTCTTGCTCCTTTGGCAACCGAACTCCCTGAGAAATTTAACAGCATAATATGGATATCTCGTGACAAGGACGTTTTGGCTCTAGGAAATATTACTGGGGCATTGGTATTTCAATCAACTCTCCCGGTAACACTTGGGATCGTTTTCACATCATGGGATCTTTCTTTTACCTGGGGAACCGTTGGATTCTTAAATGCAATTTCTGCTGTATTCGCAATTTTAGGTGCTTCTATCCTTTACATCCGTGCTAGATATTCCACAGACGAGACTCTGAGCAATATCCCATTTTTGATTGGAGGAGTGTTATATCTTCTATTCATCATCTTGTTGGTTTATCATGTAGGAAATTTCGATTTGGCTGTAACTAGCCACGGTTAGTCCTAAAGAGAATTTATGTATCCTGAGATCTGTAATTAATCTATAATGCAGATCTTTGGTCTATTGGGAAATCCTGTAGGCCATTCTCTATCCCCTGTAATGCATCAAGCAGCATATTCCCATTTACTCATGGATGCTAAATATATCACAATGGAACCTGAAGTTTCTGATCTCGAAGAAATTATAACTGAAGCTCCTCAAAATGGGATCTCTGGGTTAAACGTCACTATACCTTTTAAACAAGATGTCTTACCCCACGTCCAACCCGATAAACTAGCAAAAAGAATTGGAGCTGTCAACACAATTGACTTCTCTGGAAAAAAACCAATTGGATACAATACCGATGTTGCCGGTGCCCGTAGATCATTTGAGCACCACGATGTTAGTTTATCTGGAAAAAATTCTGTTGTTCTTGGATCAGGGGGAGCTGGCCGCGCATTGGCCTTCATGCTATCCGACGAAGGATCTGATGTTTCCATAGTTAATCGAACTGAAAGCAAAGCACGTTTTCTATCTGAATCTGTACCCAATTCGACTGGATATGGATTATCTAGTTTAACTGAGTTACTCCCCGAAGCCGATATAATCGTCAACACAACTAGTGTTGGCATGAAAACTGATATCTCGCTTATACCTGAAACTTTCCTCCACTCCGATCTCATCGTAATGGATGCTGTTTATCGCCCTCTCCAAACCAGATTACTCCGAGAAGCAAAAGATTCTGGTGCACTTACTATCGATGGCGTCTGGATGCTTTTGTACCAAGGAGTAGAGGCCTTTGAAATTTGGACTGGTAAAAAAGCCCCTGTGAGTGTAATGAATAAAGCAGTACGCTCTCAACTGTAGTATCCCACCTTCAATTTCCTTTCATTCGAGTAATACCTTTTGCCATCGGTAATCTATTGGCCACCGTGGACTCTCTTAATCCTCAGATCGAGGTATGCACTGACAAACACGATTATCTATCCGTCGCAGCAACTTCGCCATCCCGATCTAGAATTCCCGTAGAAGTTCGAGTTGTTGTAGACGATCCGTTTAAAGCGTATCTCAACTCTCGGGAAGGTTCCCAAAGTTTTTATCTAGAGACTACCGGGGGGACACCTGGCTGGGGATATTTTGGCATCCGACCCAGTGCTTTCCTCGAGATCAATTCCAATTCCTCAACATCTTCATCTGCCCTATCTAAATTATATGATTTTTTTTCCAAAGAACACCTAGTACGAAATGGGTGTGAAACCCCGTACCCTTGCGGAGTAGTTGGATGGCTATCTTATGAATTAGCAAAAGAAATAGAAAACATTCCGCCCCGCACTGATACTTTAAACCCCTTTCCTTTGCTTCAAGCTGGACTTTACGACTGCATAGTATCTTGGAAAGAACCCCGCGATGAAAAAACAACACTTAGAATTACTTCATGTCCCCTCGTAGAAATCCCCGAAGAAACTTTTGACACCACGTTAACAACAATACTAGATTTAGCTAGGTCTCTCCAAATTCCATCTCCCCCTTCAGACGATCTGTCTGATGCCTCTCCGATCGCTGATTTTAAGAGCGATTGCGGGCGTGAAATTTTTTGCGAACGTGTACGAGAGATCAAACGCCATATACGCGATGGTGACACTTTCCAAGTCAATACGGCACACAATCTAACTTTGGATTCTGATATGCCCCCTAGTCTCTTATTCAGTGCCCTTCGACAGATAAATCCTGCTCCCTATTCTTCAATATTCGAATTCCCAAAAATCGATCTAATTGGAGTAAGTCCTGAGTTACTTTTTCGACTAGAGGACGATTTAATCATAGCAGAACCAATCGCAGGAACTAGACCCCGGGGTGCCAATTCTTCCGACGATCTCGCACTCGAAAATGAGCTTATCAATAGCCCAAAAGAACGAGCAGAACATGCAATGCTCGTTGATTTGTGTCGGAATGATATTGGAAAAGTAGCTGAATATGGAACCGTCCATATCGACGAATATTGTAGAGTGGATCGATACTCTGCAGTAATGCATCTAGTTTCCACAGTAACGGGAACTCTGCACCCTACTAAAAATATACTTGACATAATCAAAGCAATGTTCCCTGGTGGTACTATCACCGGTGCTCCAAAACCCCGTACCATGGGGATAATAAATGAACTAGAAACTTCTTACAGAGGTCCTTATACTGGTAGTGTTGGGATCTTTGGTTTTGACAATCGGGCCACTTTAAATATAATCATTCGAACTTTCATCCATCAAAATGGAACTTATTTTCTTCCTGTTGGTTCTGGCATCGTACATGATTCTTCTCCCGAACTTGAATATGAGGAAACTCTTTCTAAGGCTAGAGCCCTAGTCCAAGCAATGAACCTAGCACTTTCAGATCCCGCCTCTCTGGAATGACTTAGAAATTACCAACCACCTATCGCCATGGATTCCCCTCACATTTTGATCATTGACAATTATGATTCATTTTCGTACAATCTAGTTCAGGGAATTGGAACTCTGGCAAATGTAGATATATACCGAAACGATGCTATAACTATCGATGAAATACAGAAGTTAGATCCCGATGGAATCATCATATCACCTGGTCCTGGATTCCCCCACAATGCCGGTGTTTCTATGTCTATTTTTTCGGAGTTAAATTACCCCACTCTTGGCGTTTGTCTAGGCCATCAGGCCCTGTGCGCTGCAAATGGAGTATCCATTATTCACGCACCATCCGTTGTACATGGAAAAATTTCGCATGTAACTCATGATGGATCTGGTGTTTTATCAGACCTTCCCAATCCCTTTGTTGCCGGACGTTATCATTCGTTAATGGCTGAAGAAAACAGCATGCCCGATTTCCTCATTCCCACCGCCCGGACTCTCGGCGAATTCCCTCTCCTTATGGGGGTTCGTCACACGAAAAAGCCCCATGAGGGTGTTCAATTCCACCCCGAAAGCTTTCTGACACCATTGGGGACTAAAATATTAGAGAATTTTTGCACCCAGTGCATTAAATAAGGCGTTCATTTAATCACCATTTAAGCTTTAGCAGCTTTATTCCTTTAGTATGAGTGCAAATGACATAATAAAACGTGTCCAAAAAGGAGAAATTAAACTCCACGAGCTTGAGGAACACGTAGATTCCGATATGGCAGCTAATGTCCGTCGGCAGATACTAGAGTCCGAATTAAATGTCAAACTCTCTTCTATTGGAAATTACACTTTCGACGCAAAATTAGCCTCTACTAATATTGAGAATATGATCGGATCTGTACAAATACCTATGGGGATAGCCGGCCCAATCACCGTATTTGGATCTGCAACAGAAGGATCTTTTTACCTCCCTTTAGCAACCACTGAAGGGGCCTTAGTCGCTAGCGTAAACCGTGGGTGCTCTGCCATTCGACACGCGGGCGGGGCCATAGCCCGAGTATTCAACAATGCAATGACACGGGCCCCTGTGTTTAAAGTTGCCAATGTCTCTGAATCTCTAGATTTCATAAATTGGATTTCTACTAATTATTCAGAAATAGAAGAAATAGCCAATTCTACCACCAGCCATGGGGAATTGACAGGGATCAAACCCTATGTAGTTGGTAATTCTATTTTTCTACGATTTTCCTACGATACAAAAGACGCAATGGGGATGAACATGGTCACAATTTCCACCAAAAAAGTATCTGAATTCCTAGAACAACAAACCCCCGCAAAACTCATTTCCCTTTCTGGAAATCTCTGTTCTGATAAAAAACCAGCCGCAATTAACGCAATTGAGGGTCGTGGTAGAACCGTTTCAGCTGATGTTCTAATCCCCCGGAAAATAGTAGAAGAAAAACTCCACACAACTCCCGAAGCCATTGTGGAAATCAATACGCAAAAAAATCACATTGGTAGTGCTAGGGCGGTTAGCCTGGGCCACAATGCCCAAGCGGCAAATATTATTGCAGCAATTTTCTTAGCAACGGGCCAAGATGCAGCACAAGTCGTAGAAGGAGCAAACGTCATCACAACCGCTGATGTCCGAGACGGGGGCCTATATCTGAGTGTCACACTCCTAAGCCTTGAAATAGGGACCATTGGAGGGGGGACTCATCTACCCTCTCAGTCCGAGGCCCTTGATATTTTGGGCGTCCGTGGCGGGGGAACTCCTCCTGGATCCAATGCAGATGCATTTGCAGAAATAATATCATCCGGCGTCCTTGCAGGGGAACTGTCATTACTTTCTGCACTGGGTTCTCGAGATCTCTCAAGTGCCCACGAACGACTCGGAAGATAACTATTCCCCTTGCTTTAAGTTTTCTTTATTTTCGCTCGTTCCTATTCTCCCCGATAACAACTGAGTCCGTACTACTCGAGCAACTTCTATGTCTTCTTCTTCTGCGAATTTCCTAAGTTTCCTAAAATTATGCCTTTTGCTACACCTGGGGCATTTAACAGTCTTCGGTCGCATCCCAACTATCCATATTGTCTGACATCTGTCACACCCAACCACGGAGTACATACTGGTTTTCTTACTTTTTTCAATAGATAAAGCATATGTTCTATGACCTCCAGGTGCTAATTACAAAATAACACTATGTCCTCCGAAGATCTACTAGTCGACTTAGAAGTGGCAAAAGCATATTCCAATGATTCTGGCCGCGGGATTGCACGTTTAGATCCTGACACATTTCTTCATTTAAAACTCAGTCCTGGGGATATAATTCGGATCACCGGTGGAAAACAAACTGCAGCAAAAGTCTGGAGAGCAGATCGACAAGATTGGAATACGAATACCGTTAGGATAGATGGTTTCACACGCCAGAATGCTAATGTTAGTCTTGGAGAATCAGTCTCCATCCAAAAAGTAGATGCCATTCCTGCAGAAAAAGTAGTTTTCGCCCCCCCTCCTGCTAGTAATGTTCGTTTCGGTGAAGATGCAGCTAGCATGATTCGAAGGCAGATCCTTAAACGACCTGTCTTTTCAAGGGATGTAGTGCCCATAATGTCTACTACAAGCCACCCATTCATGCGATCCCCTGGACAGGCCATTCCACTCATTGCTGTCGAAACAGTCCCAACTGGGATCGTTGTGATCTCTGAGGAAACCGAGATCCAACTCAGCGAAGTACCCGCGTCTGGGTATGAAAAATCGAGCAACGCTATCACATATGAGGATATAGGAGGGCTTTCTGACGAAATCCACAGAGTCCGAGAAATGATAGAACTACCCCTCAAACACCCCTCCATATTCGCAAAACTTGGTATTGACCCTCCCCAAGGGGTACTTTTACATGGTCCTCCTGGAACTGGGAAAACACTTCTAGCAAAAGCTGTGGCAAGCGAAACCAGTGCAAGATTTTTTTCAATCGCAGGACCCGAAATTATTTCAAAGTATTACGGCGAATCCGAACAACAATTACGTTCCATTTTTGAAGATGCAGCTAAGGAAGCTCCTTCTATAATCTTCATAGACGAACTAGATTCTATAGCACCTAAACGTGAAGAAGTTACTGGCGAAGTCGAACGCCGTGTAGTCGCTCAATTACTCACTATGATGGATGGTCTTGAATCCCGTGGAGAAGTCATTGTTATTGGAGCTACCAACCGCCTTGATGCAATTGATCCTGCCCTTCGACGGCCTGGACGTTTCGATAGGGAAATCGAAATTGGTGTCCCCTCTGCGATCGACCGCAACGAAATCCTCCAAATACACACACGTGGAATGCCACTTGACGATTCTATCGATTTAGTCGAATTAGCCCGAGACACCCACGGATTCGTTGGCGCAGATCTAGAATCTCTAACGAAAGAAGCTGCAATGAAAACTCTTCGAAGATATTTGCCAAAAATTGACCTCGATTCAGAAGAAATTTCCCAAGAACTAATTGACACCATGATTGTCACCAACGAAGATTTCGACCTAGCTCTCCATGAAATAAGCCCTAGTGCAATGCGGGAAGTTTTGGTTGAAGTTCCCAATGTCAGTTGGGACGCCGTCGGAGGACTTGAAACTGCAAAAAGAGAACTTCAAGAATCTGTCGAATGGCCACTGACCAACCCCGAAAGATTCACTAGAATGGGGATTTCCCCCCCTTCTGGAATTTTGTTATATGGCCCCCCCGGAACTGGGAAAACACTTCTAGCAAAAGCTGTAGCAACAGAAACTGATGCAAATTTCATCTCTATAAGGGGCCCCCAACTCCTTTCAAAGTGGGTAGGGGAATCCGAAAAAGCGATTCGAGAAGTTTTCCGAAAAGCTGCCCAAGTTTCACCAGCAGTTATCTTTTTCGACGAGCTGGATGCACTTGCTCCTAACAGGGGGTATGAATTCGGTAGCAATGTATCGCAACGTGTTGTTAATCAACTACTCACCGAATTAGATGGACTAGAAGAACTTGCAGACGTAGTGGTCATTGCAGCAACCAATCGCCCAGATATGATCGATCCAGCACTAGTACGATCTGGAAGATTCGATAGACTAGTCATGGTAGAGGAACCTGGATTAGAAGACCGAAAAGAGATTTTCAGAATCCATACCCAAGACATGCCGTTGGCATCCGAAGTCGGTTTAACTGAACTCGCTGAAATAACCGAAGGCTATGTTGGCAGTGATATAGCTAGTATAGCCAGAGAAGCAGCAATTGAAGCACTCCGAGAAGATTCCGATTCAACCGAAGTAGAAATGCGTCACTTCCGCAAAGCTTTAGATTCAGTTCGCCCGACGATGACCGCTGATCTTCTAAAGTATTATCATACAATCCAAGATGAGTTTAAAGGCAGTACTGGACTTCCCACTTCCGCCCAGAGAACTCGTATTGGATTCCAGTAACTAAAGGGCTCTATTCCCCTTTCATTCTTATAATTTTTGTGGATAATCTAATCGAGGACATTTAATATTACAGATACAAAACTCTGTATTATGAAAACTTTAATCATCGGTTCTTCTGGTTTAATCGGGAGAAATCTTACCTCAAAGCTAAGTGAACAAGGCGAATCTGTAGTTTGCATGGATCTTGACACAAACACAACTCCCAATATCGACGGTGTAGAATTGGTCCAAGGAGATGTGACAAACTACGACGAAGTTTCACAGATTATTAATACACATGAACCCGACCGAATAGTCCATCTAGCATATCTCGTTGGCCGTGGGGCGCTTCAAGATCTTAGCTTATCATTACATGTTAATCTTCTAGGTGTCGATAATGTATTCCGAGCATCTGTAGAGTCTGGTGTCCCCCGAGTTGTATGGGCGAGTACTCTTGGTGTTTATAGCTCTTTAGATTATGAAGACGGACTCGTAGTAACTGAAGATTCTCCCCGTCCTTATTCCCCTTATACTGCATTCAATACTGCTTCGTATTATTCCGCATTGAAACATATGAATGAATATCAGGCGTTGTTATACGCTTCACGTGAAGATTTAGATGTATGTGCCATTAGGCCCAGCACTGTTTTTGGACCTGGCAGATATACTGGATATCCTTGGGTGGGCAGTTTCGTAGAAGATGCTGTGGCTGGAAAAACAACTGATGTTCCTATGCATCCCGATTCTACATTTGGACTCGTATACGTCGACGATGTTGTTGATTTATTTGAAAAAGTAACTCTGGCAAAAAAACTCAATTTCGATGTTTATAATACGGGAGGCAATCTCATCTCTCTCTCTGAAATAGCAGAAACTGTTAACACAGTTTTAGGTGGAAACTTCGTCCCCGATCCCTCTAGAGAGCCAACATTTCAATTTAACATATCCAATGACCGCGCTCGCGATGAGTTCGGATATGAAATATTATCTTTTGCAGATGCAATAAGTCGCCATGCCGATCTCCTCTCGTGATTTCTTTAAAAAATTTACTTGGATCTGAAGGAAACATACTTTCCGACCGGAGTTTACAGCTTTTACTACTGGCCAATATGGTATACCCTATGGGGACTACCATGATTTCTCCCATTTTAGAATCTCTAATCCTACCTTTGTCAACAACTCCCGCCGCCGTCGGATTGCTAGTAACTGCATTTTTTGCTCCTCTGATGATTCTTTCCCCCGTCGCAGGAGGGCTCACAGACGCTTATGGGCGAAAACCAATATTGGTTGTTGGACTGCTAACATTCGGCATTTCTGGACTCCTGATGACGTTAAGCACATCTTTCCTGTTGACCCTTTCCCTCCGATTTTTACAGGGAGTAGGTGGGGCATGCATCCTACCTGTTATTGTGGCATCTCTAGGTGATCTTTATACTGGATCTGCAAGCGCAACCGCCCAAGGTTTGCGCTCCACTAGCCACGGTTTGAGCGGCGCACTTTTCCCTATCTTTTCTGGTTTCCTTGTACTTATTGCATGGAACTATCCATTTCTCCTCTATGCAGTTCCTCTTCCTATCGCACTCATCATATATCTATTTCTAGAAGAACCATCTGCTTCCGTCTCTCAGAACCAATCCCAAAATAGAATTTCATTTAGAACAATAATGAAAAAAGCACCAGCACTATTGCTCTACCCCCGACTTTCTGCTGCAGTTCTTGGAATGTTTATAACTTCTTTTGTTTTCACGGCATACGTGACCTATAGCTCTTTGATAATTGTATTCGGAATAGGTGGATCCGCCGGACAAGCGGGCATATTGGTATCTCTATTCAGTGGTGCATCCGCGATAGCCGCTTCTCAATCTGGGAGGGTGTATTCTTATTTTTCCAACTTAACTTACCCTTTCTCAATTCTTTCTGTAGTCATCGGAGGTGGTTTGATGTTAGTTGCATTAGCCCAATCACTTATCCACATGGCTGTTGGGGCATTTTGTATAGGAGTGGGTTTCGGACTTTTATTTTCTCTTTGGCGAGTTTTGATAATTGAATTCACACCCGAAGCCTTCAGAGGCGTCTTAATAAGTTTTGGAGAAACCGCAAAAGGAGCCGGGGCAACTCTCGCCCCTGTAATTATGGGGGTAGTATTTATTATCTTACAATCTTACTACGAGTTAGTATTTGCATTACGTCTGACAAATGCGCTCTTTGGGTTTTTGGCGATTATCGTGAGTATATATCTGTCTTTCATAGCCGTTTCTAAAACACCCGAACGGATCTCGATGACCGATTTTTAAATTCTACCTAATTTATTATAGTAGAACTCTTACGTCCCAACTAATGCGAATTGTAATAAATTCAATAAACACGAATCGTGACCCGGAGCAAATATGAATGGCAAAAATAAGAAAACCCCTTATGCAATATTCCTAGTGGTGATATGTCTCCTCCTTGCGGGGTGTTCAGGTGCCCCGGGAAGTGCAGTAGAATCTTCCGCACCAGTGGAGTCTGAAAATGCAGCAACAGACACAACAACAGCACCTACAAATGCAGCAACAGACACAACAACAGCACCTACAAATTCCGCAGAAAAGAAGGACACTAAAAATTCTGTGGGGATAGGAAACGCTGCACCTGCAGGAGGATCCATGAACATGGAAGATATGAAGAAGAAGGGAGAATCCATGGGTATGAGCATGGAAGATATGATGAAGATGGGGGAATCCATGGGTATGAGTAGAGAAGACATGATGAATATGGGCGGTTCTGCTGGTTCTATGCCTTCTGGACACTATGGCCCTTCAACAGAAACAGCCCCAAAACTCCAGAATTTGATGATGCAGAACTTAGGTCCTTGGGATTCCTCAAGTGCAACCTTTGGAGATCTAATATTTGATGCAAGATATTCTAAAACAGTTTTTGATGACTTTGGGATGTTACATAATCCCGGAGCACCAAATCAATATGATAATCCCACATTCGAGTTCAAAGCACCTGCAGATGCAGTAGTACTAGCTCCAATCAGTGGTGTGGTCACTCGAATAACCTGGCAACCCACGACTAGTTACAAACAGGACGACTGGGATCTAATTATAGCACCTTCTCAGGGTTCCAAATGGGGCGTTAATCTCGATCACGTTGTAAGCATAGATTGCGACCGAAGTGGTGTAAACCCCGTTACGTGCGACTTACCACTTACAATAAATGGAAAAGCCATCGAAGAAGGCACTACAATTGAAGCTGGTCAGGTACTTGGATATGTAGGAAACTGGCCAGATACCACTAACTCTGGCATCAACGGCCGTACTGAACTTACCCTATTTGAATATATTCGGGAAGGCGCCATGCCCGGCCAAAATAAGGGTGTAATCAATCACTGCCCAACCATGCATCTAGATGGATCCGTCGAACTTATCTACAAAGAAAAAATTCAGGACTTGATGGACAGTTATGAGACATGGTCCGGCGATAGTTCCAATTATCCACAGGAACAGATGGTTTCTCCAGGTTGCAGATATAAAGCAATTAAAGAGACCTCCAATGGCGTAACTGAACCTATAACGGGATAGCTAATTTAACAAATATTAACATAGAGAAACGATATGAATGGCAAAAATAAGAAAACCCCTTATGCAATATTCCTAGTGGTGATATGTCTCCTCCTTGCGGGGTGTTCAGGAGGATCAGGGGGTGGCGCACAATCCACTTCACCCGAAGAATCTACAAATCTAGCAGCAGACCTGGCAGAAACGACCACCCCTACAAAAATGGAAAAAATAAAAACCATGGCAGAATCTCGTGGAATGACCATGGGTGATCTAAAGGATGCTGCCGAATCAATGGGCATGTCCGTGGAAGAAATGATGGATATGGGCGAATCAATGGGCATGTCCGTGGAAGAAATGATTGACATGGCAGAATCTATGCGCATGAGACAAACGATGGACATGGGTGCTCCTCCGGACTATAGCCAAAACACGGGCCCTCCCCTCGTGGATCATAGCCAATACCTTGAAGCAAATCAACAGAATGCCCAACCAGATATTGATCCCGCCAATCCTCCAAAACTCGCTACCAGTAATTTCATCGATCTCGACCCCTATATTCGGATTACTAAAATCCGAGCTGCATATGGTCATAACTATAATTATGGTTCAGCTGACCATGACCCCACGGGAAAGTCCTGTTCGAGCATGAAACACTACTTCGATGCCTACACCGAACAACAGCGCTGGGATAGTAACTTTGGTTCTTATGACACACGTGGAGTTGTAAAATTTTATTCTCCTGTGGATGGGAATATGTATCAATTAATACCCAAAGAAATTGAACAAGGCACCGAATATCAATTTTATATTGGCCCAACGGGATATTCGCAACTTGTATTCACTTTCCATCACGTAGATCTGCTTGATGAATTCATTGCTGCTGGTGGAGGTAGCGTAGCAGCTGGGCAACATATTGGCTATATCATGCGCCCCAATGGACAGGGCGAAATCGCTGTAGCAGTAAGCAATGGGGCCGAAACAGAATACATCTCATTTTTTGATGTTATGTCCGATGAAGTGTTCGCTGAATATCAAGCACGAGGCATTACGAGCCGTGCTCAAATGACTATCTCTCGAGAAGAACGAGAGGCAAATCCAATTCCGTGCACCCTAAACGATGGTTCGGGCGGTAAGTTCTATTCCGAATCTGGGGATGAAAAATCATTCCAGGAGTGGCAAAATGGTTCGGATAATTGGGTCGAATTAACACGCTGAAAAAAATAGTCCTACCCGGATTCGAACCAGGGTCAACTGCTCCAAAGGCAGCTATGATTGGCCACTACACTATAGGACTATTAGAATCGATTGGCCTTGGTCTATGTTAAAAGTTTATGTTCGGAGTCTCGCCTCTATTTGATTACGCAGATCATCTCTAAATTCATCTACTGCTATCTCCTCATATATTGGCCCGAAAAATCCCTTAACTAACATATTAGATGCGGTTTTCTCTGGTATTCCTCTAGTTCGCATATATAGTAGACTATTTTTATCTATTTGACCAACTGTGGCAGAGTGACTGGCAGATGTATCGTGATTATTGATAATTAGCTTTGGACTGGCATCTGCCTCTGACTCATCACTTAACATCAATGTACTCTCTCTCTGGTAAGACGATGTATTCCAAGCTTCTTGCCCTACAAATTGTGTCCCTTCGTACACAGAACGGGCGTGATCATCTACCACACCTCGAGTTACTAGATCTGCAATTGTATTTTCTGCATTGTGCCAAACCTTCGCATCAACATCTATATGTTGATCTTCATGTCCATAAAATGCACATACTATCTTTGTCTCCGACCCATCCCCATTTAACTCAGTTTCCACCGTTGTTTTTGATAATCTAGAACCCACATCCCCCTCGATCCAATTTATCTTTGCGTCTCTACCCGTCGAACCACGTTTCATCGAATATTTGTACGTATCTTCCGACAAATTTTGCAATGATCCATATTTTATCTGACTATTTTCTTTTGCAACCAGTTCCACTATGCCTCCATAATATTTCTCCCCCTCATTCCCATCTCCCGTTTCCTGTGAAGTAACAATTGTAGCAGAAGACGATTTTTCTGCCACGACCAATGTATAGTCAAATAGAGATTTGGATTCCATTTTTGTTTGTATTAATATTTTTTCAATATTAGCTTTTTCAGGAACCCGAATAACCGTGCCACTCGTAAATAATGCTGTAGACAATGCAACAAGATAATTTTCTTTTGGGTCCACAACCGTTCCAAAATTTTCCTGGATAAGGGATTCATTTGATTTCACAGCATCAGCGAATGATAAAATTTCTACCCCTTTGATTTCATCCCTTAGAGTTTCTTGTTTCTGTGTAAGTGGATCTATTAAATTCTCAAAATCTAAATCAGCCAAATCTGTCCATATCCTCCCTGGAGTGCTAATTACTTTTGGAAATTCTAGTCTGCCCAATGCACTCGCAGCATCCAATCTAATCTCTAGTAACCAATTTGGTTCTCCAAGCCCTTCTGAAATCTGGGAAATCACTTCATCTGTTAATTCTAGATCAACGCCATTTGTCATTCGATTTCACTTATCCTCAGATATCTGCTGTCGGACCCAATCATATCCTTTATCTTCAAGTTCAAGTGCAAGTTCTGGCCCGCCTTCCATGACCATTTTCCCATCAACCATTATGTGAACTTTATCTGGTTTCACATACTGCAAAATACGTTGATAGTGAGTAATTTGTAAAATACCCGAACCCTGCTCATCCCTCAACGCGTTAATTCCCTTGGCAACATCTTGAAGACGGTCTATATCCAAACCAGAATCAATCTCATCCAATATGGCAATTGCTGGTTCTAGAACTGCAGCCTGGAGCACTTCATTCTGTTTTTTCTCCCCTCCTGAAAACCCTGCATTAAGATATCTCTGCATAAATTTTACATCCATATCTAACAATTCTCGTTTCCCTTGTAGCAGCTTCTGAAATTCCATAACTCCCACTGGGCCATCATCAATAGGGCCTTCCATTGGGCTGGGTACTTTTTTCTCCTCTCCTTCTTCCTCTTCCTCCTTGCCAAATATCAACTCCGATCTACCTTCTATTGTCGCGTTAAGTGCAGTCCGCAAAAAGTTAGTCATGGTGACTCCTTCAATTTCTGCAGGATATTGGAAACCCAAAAATATTCCTAGTGCTGCCCTTTCATCTGGTTCCAGTTCTAAAATACTCCAAGATTTCTTATCTTTTGGTATACTTTCTTCAATCTCGTCAAAATCATCATCATCAACTTCCAATATTATCTCCCCACCTGTGACCTCATACGCAGGGTGACCTGCAATAATTTTTGACAGTGTTGATTTTCCACTCCCATTTGGCCCCATCAAGGCGTGAATTTCCCCTGAAGATACCACAAGGTCAACCCCTTTCAGTATTTTTTCTCCATCTCCTGCCACTTCTGCATGTAAATTCTTTATTCGTAAAGTTGCCATAATTTGCGTAAGAAAATCTAGCTTTTTAACTGATTTAAACTTTGTCTAGTTAGATTTCATATCCTCATTTTTCACTCCTTATGAAATCACATATATTGTCCCAATCCCGTTTGCTCCTGCCCACTTCTGATTTCGTCCCACGACATATCTATGCCTTCTAATATTCTTTCAATAGGTCCTTTGATATCTTTTTCCAACATTAACTCCCAATCCACCGCAAAACTATCTGGTATCTGGTCGGCAAATTCAAATGATATCACATCTTGTTTCATTTGAAATTCTGTAAATGTTTTTCTCTTTTCTCTTTGCCCTGCCGTCAGCCCCCTGTGATCTTCCGTAATTGTCCCTTCTGCAGGAAATATATCCGGATTTTTCTCTCTAAAATTTTCAAAGAACACCGAATCGACTCTCTTAAGATACACACGCTTTGGCTTTGATCCCCGATCAAAATTTGTCCCCAACACCGCATTTGCATATTTTGCCCCTCGAATGTGTGCCGGTTCTGTTTCATATTCTTTTAGTTTCTTCCCTATGCCTCCTGGTATTCCAATTTCTTCTATATTCAAATTTCCCTTTTCAAAATCTTTTATCACCTCTTGAATATATTTCTTCACTTCATCTAATGACCTCCCCCGAACTATTTTTTCTATCACCGCCTGCTGTGTTACCCTCGTCACTAGTGAGTTATCCGATCTTCTATACTCAAACCCAACTATATCAATATCATCTACATCTCTCCCTTCTTTCCAAATTATATGCCCTGCATATCTCTTTTTCCTCCCTGTTTGGAAAAACCGTCTATACAACTTTTCAAATTCAATTTCAAAATGATGATTATCTGCATTCAATTTTTGTTTTGCAAATTCTCCGTATGATTCATTTATTTTACCTTGGACTTCAACGGCAGTCTCCAATGCTCTTTTCTTTAATAAATCCTCTTCAATATTTTCTAAATTTTGAGAATTCATTTTTTGATTTTTTAGTTCCAACATAATGGAATCCGTATCTCCATATGCAACTGTGTATCCCATTTCGTTAGCCATTTTCTGAGTATGCCGGATCACTTCCCTTCCTGTTGCAGTAACTGCATCTGCCATGTCTTTGTCATATAACCTAAAGCGTTCCCACCCCAAAACACCGTACAACGAATTCATTATGACCTTCACTGCCGCCTGCTGACGATCAAATCTATCATATTCTACCGTTTCACGATCATATTTTTCCCTTTGTTCTTTTTTACCCTCTCGCTCTTTTAATAAATCATCTACCATCTCCCTAATTATGCCAATCGGCTCCCTTCGAAACATCTGGCCATTTGGAGCCCGATACACTTCGCCTTCGTATTGCTCTTCCACTTTCGTTTCTGGAGATGCATTGAGCGTTACCATGCACATTGGATACAAAGATTTCAAATCTAGTACTGCTACCATCTCTCTCACCCCTTTTGTAGGGGTAAGAACTTGCCCACCTTCATAATCTTCCGACTGTGCTCTTCTCTTTGATGGAAGTACAAATTTCCCATATACTCTATGAAGTACTAGCATATCTACCGTATCCCCTGGCGTAGTCGCGTCTTCTAGTTTGCAACCCACAAATGCTGCAACTTCTTTCCAGAATGGAATGATCCTTTGCTTACGATCAATCTCAACACATAATTCTACATCTCTGATATTATATTTCAATAATTGGGCCGGATCATTTTCCCAGAGGGCCCCAATAGTTCCAGTATACCTTTCTTTCCCAATCCCTAGTTCTGTCATGGCCACTGCGTCAAGTCTATATGATTCCAATTCAGAAAAGTTGGTTCTCCTATATGCATAGAGCAAATCAAATGCAATCCTCCCTTTGATATTTGGACCCCTCCAATTATTCTCCCAGACTTCATTAACTCTCGATAACCTGTTGAAATCAATGTCATATTTCGCACCCTTGCTTAATTTCTTCAACCTCGCTACAAAATATGATATATCAAAATCTACAAAGTTCCACCCTGTAAGCACATCTGGATCACTCTCATCGATGTAGTCCATAAATGCTTCAAGCATTTCTTCCTCTGTTTCAAAGACATATGTTTCCATAGACGAACTGCCGTCTATTAAT
>CENY01030005.1_pt1 | contig 30869 bp, 31 predicted proteins | sample 356181 | NCBI WGS metagenome assembly CENY01 (sample SAMEA2619840, study PRJEB7988) | marine metagenome | isolation source: saline water (ENVO:00002010), including
GCCGTTACTAAGGGACATGCCGAAACAGCTTCCTTTAAGTCAAGTGGGGCGAGACCTAACGTAGGTGTGGCAAAAGTTCCAGACTTTCGACTCGAAGATTTAGCAACTATTTCAAATCCCAAGAAAATAATATATGCAGAAGTTGAATATATTGATATCCCGACATCTCCAGATGGGTTAGGAAAAACAAAAGGCATTGGGGGAGAGTATCTAAACGTCCTGCAGCGCTGTGAAGCCTTACTCCTAGTAAGTCGTGCGTTTGAAAACCCTTCTGTTCCCAATTTCGAGGATTCTATAGATCCTTATCGTGACGCATCTACCCTTCAATTAGAGTTGATGTTTTCAGATTTAGCAATTTTAGAGCGCCGACAAGAGAGGATATCGAATCAATTAAAATCTGCTAAACAAGCGGATAAGGACTTACTTAACAAAGAACAACTGCTCATCACTAATATCAAGGAAGGGTTAGAGAACGAGATCCCTGTTCGGGACCAAAAATTACCAGAAGATGCGGCTCCTTTATTAGAAAATTTTCAATTACTTAGTTCTAAACCACTTATAATTGTTTTCAATATTGATGAAAATGACATACTCCAAACGCACGAAATCGAAAATTCAATGATCAATACTTTCGCAAGCTCTACTATTGGAGTAGCGGCGTTATGCGGGGACTTAGAAATGCAGCTTGGGCAAATGAACCCTGAGGATGAACAAGATTTTCGAGACACGCTTGATGCAGGAGAACCTGGTCTAGACAGGATGGTCAAAATTTCCTATGAATTACTGGGTCTTATTTCATTCTTAACCACTGGAGAAGATGAAACTCGAGCATGGACTATACGTAAGGGGATGACAGCGGTAGAAGCCGCTGGCAAAATCCATTCAGATATACAAAGAGGCTTTATTCGCGCGGAAGTTATTGCGTACACTGATTTATCACGTGTACGAAGTATCGCTGAAGCACGAAAACAAGCAGTTTTACGTTCCGAAGGAAAAACTTACGTTATGCAAGATGGCGATGTCGTTAATTTCTTGAATAATGTTTAGAAAAGGTTTGTTCTAGTAAGGCTCTTCACAATGGACAAAAGCATCGCGCTATACATTCACATACCTTTTTGTGAAACAAAGTGCCCGTATTGTGACTTTAACACTTATTCTGGCATCGAATCTGTAATGCCTCGATATGTTAAGGCACTTAACCTCGAAATCATTAAATGGGCGGATTGGCTGGACCATCCGAAGCTTTCAAGCGTCTTCTGGGGAGGAGGGACTCCATCCTATTTGCCAACTCGCGACGTCAAACAATTGATGCGAACTATAGACGAATCATTTGACGTCGACTCAAGTATTGAACAAACAATTGAAGCAAATCCTGGTGATTGTAGCCGAGATAGATTGCAGACTATGCGAAAATCAGGATTTAACCGAATTTCAATAGGGGTACAATCTTTTGATGATAATGAATTGTTATTGCTTGGTCGAAGGCATAACTCCGACCAAGCAATAACCGCTGTAGAAAATTCAAGGGACGCAGGTTTTGACAACATCAGTATTGATCTAATGTTTGGGCTCCCTAATCAATATTTTTCAACCTGGGCTGAAACATTAAATACAGCTATCAACTTAGATATTGAACATACATCTGCATATGCACTCACCTTAGAAAAAGGAACCCCGCTAGAAAACGATGTTAGAAAAGGCAAACTCCCAGAACCTGATCCTGACCTAGCAGCAGAAATGTATTCTCATGCACAATCTCTCTTTATCTCAAACCAAATGAATCAATATGAAATATCTAACTGGAGCAGACCATGTAAAGAAAGTTCCCATAACCTAGCATATTGGAAATGTATGCCATACCTTGGTCTCGGACCAGGAGCACATAGCTATCTATATGGCTCGGAACAAATAGATGAATTCGGTATCAGATTCGCCAATTTAAATTCCCCTAAAACATATATCAACCGTATCCATGAATGGGAACTAGGTAATAAAATTAGCTATGCTTCCATTCGAAATGCAGCAGCAGTAGATTTGTGCGAAAAACTTGATGCACCGACGGCAATGTCAGATACGATGATGATGGGGCTTAGACTAAATGAAGGTGTTTCTGACCTAGATTTCGAAAAACGATTTGGCATAAACATACCTGATGCCTACCCAAATGCAACAGCTGAATGCTTAGAACTCGGTCTTGTAGAATGGCATAATACATACCTACAGCTAACTGAATATGGCCGAATCCTAGGAAATGAAGCATTCATGCGTTTTGTTGGAGAAACGCCAAAAACGTTAAAATAAAGGAAAAGCTATGCCCCAATTAGTACTTCTACGCCATGGTGAAAGTGAATGGAATCTAACCAATAGATTCTCCGGGTGGAAAGACGTTGATTTAACTGAAAATGGACGTAACGAAGCTCGGCAATCTGCAAAGTTGCTGATAGGTGAAGGACTCACTTTTGATATCGCTTTCACTTCAGTTTTAAAACGCGCAATACGTACACTTTGGATCGTTCAAGACGAAATGAATTTGATGTGGATCCCAGTAATACGTAACTGGCGACTTAACGAGAGGCATTACGGTGCTCTTCAAGGTTTAAATAAAGCAGAAACTGCAGCAGAGCACGGGGAAGAACAAGTATTAATATGGAGGAGAAGCTACGATACTCCCCCTCCTGCACTGCAAGAATCCGATGAAAGGCATCCAAGTAAAGAGGTTAAATATTCATCGATAAATAAATCTGATCTCCCTTTAACTGAATCGTTAAAAGATACGGTAGCTAGATTTATACCTTACTGGGAAAATACTATCGCCCCTGAAATACGTTCAGGCAAAAAAATATTAATTGTTGCCCATGGCAATAGCTTACGTGCACTAGTTAAGTATTTAGATAACGTCTCTGAATCAGAAATTATTGATCTTAATATTCCCACTGGAGTACCTCTCCTTTATGACCTAAATGATGATTTAAGTCCTATAAGCCATAGATTTTTAGGCGATCAGGCAGCAATAGAACAAGCTATGGCTAATGTTGCATCGCAAGGAAAATCTTCAAAGTAGTCGTCATTCATTTAAAGAATGATGCTGCTCTCGCTCGTCATATGCCCAAAGCCCTGGCCATTTGACAACAGAGGAACCAGTGATAGCAAGTCCGATAATTCCGTTAATTATAAGGGCAAAAGGAGCCCCAATTACTCCTGCTAGAGCTCCCATTTCAGCAGAACCCGTTGAGTTCCCAACACCCGCAAGTATTGTGGAAAAACTTCCTGCTCTTCCCCTGTAATTATCAGGAGCAACCAATTGTATTAACGCTTGTCGAACAGTAAAACTGATTACATCCATAAGTCCTAGTATTACCAAGACTCCTAGGGCCATCCAAAACCATGGGGCACATCCTAGTGCAATCAAGCCTACAGCGTAACCTACATAACTTAAAACTACAGCCATGCCCTTTTTTCTAATATCTCCAATCACTAGTAGAAGACCTGATGCTATTATTGATCCTACAGCAGGCGCAGCTGTTAGAAGACCTAATCCGATTTCTCCAACCTGATAAACCTCTACCGCCAACACCGGCATCAAAGGTCGGAAGAATCCAAATGACATCACTCCAAAATCCAATAGGTATGAGCCAAATAGCACTTCTCGTGTACGAAGGAATTGCACTCCTTCCCATATGGACTTGATGGAGACTTTCGAGGGAGTTCCTTCTTGAGCTCCTGAGACCTTAATCGCGAATGTTGCTATAGCCCCGCCAAGTAAAATGACCGCGTTCAATAAAAATGCCCAACCGACCCCAACAGAAGCAATTAAAATCGCGGCAAGCATCGGCCCAACAAAAAGAGTACCTTGGCTTAACGCACCAAACCATGTAATTGCATTCATTACATGTACACGCGGAACCATTCTCGGAAGGTACGCCCTCTGAGCAGGACGACCCAAAGCATTTACGGCCGAGGCCAAACTCGCGAGCACCCATAAATGCCAAACCATGATCCAACCGGTGAGCACTAAACTCGCGATAATACCAAGAAATATTACATTAGCTAATTGCGTATAAATTAAGAGGCGCTTGCGATCAAAAGAATCAGCCATCGCGCCGCCTAGAAGACCAAATATCAGTATTGGCACACCTTGGAAAACTCCTGTGATTCCTAGTTGTAACGCAGATCCAGAGAGTTCAAAAACAAGGTAAAAAGTTAGTAATTCTCGCATATTACGTGCAATGCCTTGAAATAAACCGTGAATCCAGTAAAAACGGAAGTCACGGAATGCCAAAGCCCCTAAACGAGAATTCGAGCCTTGCTCCTCAGGAACCATTTGCAATCCCTAAAATTAATTTTTTGGAGTAGAAGAAAATGCCTACTTACCAAGTATGTTCAATGCCGCACCAGCTCTAAACCATTCTATTTGTTCTTCACTCATAGTATGCCTTAATTCAATCTGCTCTTCTCCGCCTTCAAAATGATGGATTGTAGCAAATACTGGTTTTCCTGGACTTAGGTCATCGAGTCCATGTACGCTAATGGTATCTGCCTCAAAAATTTTATCGTAATCATCGGGATCACTAAATGTCAAAGGAACAATTCCTTGTTTCTTAAGGTTGGTCTCGTGGATTCTAGCGAAACTTCTAACTATTACAGTTTTGCAACCTAACAACCTAGGAGACATTGCAGCATGTTCACGCGAACTACCTTCTCCATAATTAAAATCGCCTACTGCAACCCAGCTTAAGCCTTGGTCCTTATAGTAGCGAGCAACCTTAGGAAAAGCCGCCCTCTCACCAGTAACTTGATTCAATCCCTCACCAGCTTCTCCCGTAAATGCGTTTACCGCACCCAAAAATGCATTGTCACTCAATCGATCCAAATGGCCTCGAAATCGTAACCATGGACCTGCAGGAGAAATATGATCAGTAGTGCATTTACCTTGGGCCTTTACAAGTACTTGTAATTTATCAAAATCGTTCCCATTCCAACGAGGAAAAGGCGAGAGCACTTGAAGTCTAGTCGATTCAGGATCTACCTGCACTTGAATAGTAGTTCCATCTTCGGAAGGCGCTTCATATCCGAATCCTCTACCAGCAAATCCATTTTTAGGAACCTCTGGAGCAGGTGCTGGAGGCTCTAATTTGAATTCTTCACCGTCAGCGCCAAGTAAGCTATCTTCAAGAGGATTAAATGACAATTTACCTGCTAGCGCAAAGGCCATGACCATCTCAGGGCTCGCGATAAAATTCATAGTAGAAGGATTTGCATCATTTCTGGCAGGGAAATTACGATTAAAGGAAGTTACTATAGAGTTTACGTCACCCTTGTTCATTGAAACTCTCTTCCATTGTCCGATACAAGGACCGCATGCATTAGCCATAACTACAGCACCGGCGTCCTCGAGTGTAGACATTTGCCCATCTCGTCCAATAGTTGCATGAACAGCTTCTGACCCAGGAGTAACCAGCAAATCTACAGCGGCTTTAACACCGTGCTTTGCTGCCTGACTTGCAACTTCAGCAGCTCGAGACACATCTTCATAAGATGAATTAGTGCATGATCCAATAAGTGTCGATGAAATTTTTTCAGGATAGTTTTCTTTTATTATCGCCTGAGCAAACTCGGAGATTGGTCGAGCAAGATCAGGAGTATGGGGACCTACCACGTGTGGCTCCAAAGAATCCAAGTCAATCTCAATCACGCGATCGAAATATTTTTCCGGATTAACTTCTATTTCAGGATCAGCAACTAAAAGATGATTATATTTTTCTGCGAGTTCAGCCAATTCTGGTCTTTCAGTAGCCCTTAAGTAAATGTCGCCCCTATGGTCATATGGGAATATAGAAGTCGTGGCCCCTAATTCTGCACCCATATTACAAATTGTTGCTTTACCTGTTGTACTTATAGAACTTGTACCAGATCCAAAGTACTCTACTACTGCGTTTGTCCCGCCAGAAACTGTAAGTATGCCTGCAAGTTTTAGTATAACGTCCTTAGGTGCAGTCCACCCCTTAAGTGATCCAGTAAGCTTCACCCCAATTAATCTCGGATATAAAACCTCCCAAGGAAATCCTGCCATTACATCCACGGCATCAGCTCCCCCTACTCCAGATGCAAATGCACCGATTCCCCCGGCGTTAGGAGTATGAGAATCTGTACCTATTATCATTAATCCCGGGAAAGCGTAATTCTCTAAAATCACCTGATGAATTATTCCAGATCCGGGACCCCAAAACCCAAGTCCATATTTTGCAGCTGAAGACCGAAGAAATTCAAAGACCTCTTTGCTCTCAGACTTAGCAAGATCTGTATCCGATTTTGCTCCTTCAAATGCAGTGATTAGATGATCACAATGTACTGTTGAAGGTACAGCCGTAGTTGCTCTACCTGCCTGCATAAACTGCAAAATAGCCATCTGGCCTGTTACATCCTGAAGTCCCACTCGGTCTGGACGAAGATTCAAATAACTTTCGCCAGGTAACAACTCCGCATCAGTTGGGTCATCTAGGTGACCCAATAAAACTTTCTCTGCGTAGGTCAATGGGCGACCTAGCCTTCCTCGTACAATTTCTAAACGTTTTTCGATTTTTTCGTAAGCAGAATTAACAAATTCTGCTGTAGAGTCAACCAAAGGAACTGACATATTACCCCTCCCGATATTCACGGAACTAAACTAGTCCCCTGCAGCGATGTAGCTTAACACAGGATTATTATTTTTTTCGGTCCCATTTATTTTGCAGAATAATTAATATTCGTTTGCTATCCTAGCCATATGTACGTTATAGGAACAACAGGGCACGTAGATCATGGGAAATCTACTCTAATAGAAGCCTTAACCGGGATTGATCCAGATAGGCTTGATGAAGAAAAAAGACGTGGAATGACTATAGATCTAGGTTTTGCTTGGGCAACTTTACCAAGCGGTCGAGAAATTAGCATTGTAGATGTTCCTGGACATGAAAAATTTATAAAAAACATGCTTGCAGGGGTTGGTAGCATTGATCTCGCATTATTAATCGTCGCAGCCGATGAATCTGTAATGCCTCAAACTCGAGAGCATTTGGGGGTTTTGACCTTACTAGAAATCCCCAAAGTAATAGTCGTCATAACTAAATCGGATATGGTGGACTCAGATTTATTACCACTTGTAGAACTAGAAATTAATGAATTACTAGACGGAACAACTTTCTCGAATTCAACTATATGCACCGTCTCTTCAACTCAGAAAATAGGGCTGGAAGAGCTTCAGAGACACATCGATCGACTTTTACCAACCTCTACTGACCATGCAGATAATAAGCAACCTAGAATGCCAGTAGATAGAGTTTTTTCAATTTCGGGATTCGGTACAGTTGTAACTGGAACCTTAATTGGAGGAACTTTATCAGTAGGGCAATCAATTACAGTGCACCCTCAAGCCCTTAATGGGCGTATCCGAGGGATCCAGTCTCATAAAAAAGATGTAGTCACAATTGGCCCTGGAAATAGAATTGCTTTAAACCTTGGGGGTATCAAACCTACTGAAGTAAGTCGTGGGAATATCATATCGTTACCAAATTTAGTAAAGCCAACTTGGGCCATTGATACCAAATTAAAATTACTTCCAGATGCGCCTCATGGAATACCTCATAATTTCCCCGTCTCTTTCCATGCCTATACTTCGGAGACGCAAGCAAAAATCAGATTATTAGATTCCAATGAATTACTCCCGGGAACATCAGCATGGGCCCAAATAGTATTTACTGACAAGCTCTCACTTATTGAAGGCGATCGATTCATAGTACGTTCCTCAGACTCTACAATCGGAGGAGGGACTATTCTAAAAGTGCATGCGAAACGACATCGTCGAAACAACAATAAGGTTATAAATGCACTTAATAACTATGAATCAAACGAGCCAATAGCACAAATCTACGCCCTTCTTGAATCCAATGAGCCCATAACTTCAAGTGAATTGTCTAGCCAATTAGGCATTGCTGAATCCGATATTGAAAAATTGATCCAAAGCTCCGTTGAATCAGCGGAACCACTCCAGTGCCTCTACGCTTCAGACTATTCAATTTCACTTATTTACAAAGTTAGTACTTGGCGCAATATCATTTTGAAAATTCATAGTGAAATTCAAAAATTCCACCAATCAAACCCTTTAAAAGCTGGTGTTTCCCTTGAAGAGATACGAAGTAAACTTAATTTAAATCCCGCCATTTCATCTATTGTTTTCGCAAATTTAGATGACGCAGATGTTTATATAAATCAAAACGGATTACTTGTATCTAAAGCACATAAAATCACATTATCTAGTTCTCAATTAAAGGAGCTTGAACATTATCTCGAAGCCCTGGAAAATGATCCATTCCTAATTACTCATCCTCAAATTACCCCTGAGTTACAGGCATTTCTAGTTTCCGAGGGAAAGCTGATCCGAACAACTCAGAACGTATACTTCACGCCCAACAATTATGACAAATTTAAAAGAATAATCACAGATTATTTAAGTAAAAACCAAAATATCACTGTTGCAGAAACCCGAGACCTATTATCAACTTCAAGAAAATATGCGTTAGCTATTCTAGAGTGCCTAGACGATCATAAAATCACTAGGCGTCGCGGGGAGACCAGAATATTGCTATAAACCATGACAAATATGCCTTGCATGAAAACCGGAAGTTCGTGACTATTTTGGTATGGCACTTGATCTAACTAAGGCAGCCCTGCAACTATTGCTTTCTAAGCCTATTTTGCAAAGACAGCAAAGTGAAAACTACTACGCGATTGAATCCGCAATAAATGCGTTCGTATCAGAGCAGGTACAGGACATAGAAGAACGTCGACTAAAAAGTCAAACTTCATGGCTGATACCCCAACTTTCGCAAAGCTTATCCGAATCCACGACGCCCCGAGAGCTCCCTCAAGATCATACCGTAATCGCCGTTGATGGATCGCATATTGATGTCGACAGGCATTCGTCGCTTCAATGTTACTTAATTAACATTGGCAGCTCAGTTATCACGTATGGCCGAAATCCCAAGGCGGTACTTCAAAACAAGCCTTCATTCTATGCAGATCGCGCTGCCCTAACAGTAGCCAATCCAACCGGAGTTGGGGAAATTCCTATTAAAGGATCCTTACTAGGATTAACTAGGTCAATAATGGAAATTGAAGCCTTAGTTGATGCAGTAGAGGCCTGCCCAGAAGGACTACCTCTCATTGCATTATTGGATGGCAGTCTTATCTTATGGGGACTAGAAGCTTTTCCCGAATACGTACGTTCAGAATTTATTGAAAATAGGTTTTCTGCTGCCTTAACCAGATTAAAAAATGTATCAACCCATCGCCCCTTAGTTGTCGCAAGCCATATAAGTTCCCCTGGAAGCACGGAGGTTATCAATAGCTTGCGAATTTCTAGTACTCTCTGCAGATGGGATGACGTAAATTGCAACACTAATTGCGGTTCATTGCCCAAGAATAATCGCAACTGTGAATCCGTAAGCTCGCTAAAAGACGTCGATTTATTCGAAAAAGTATTAGCGTTACATGATAGGTCCTCTGTATTCAAAAGCACCTCTAAAGTTGTTTCTGACCATTATGGGGAGCACCAAATATGTTTTTTCTATGTCAACATTGGTAGTGAAATTGTAAGATTAGAAATACCTGAATGGACGAATGTAGAAGGAATCAATTTAGCTCATTCATGCATTATTTCTCAATCAATAAAAGGAAATGGCTATCCAGTTGCGTTACAAGAAGCACATGAGCAAGCAGTTATCAATGGCTCAGACCGAGCAAATTTTGATCAATTGATATATGAAAATTTGTCTTCTCAGTCTTTGCCAACTATTACTTCACAAAAGTCCAAAAGTAAGCGTATGAGATTCATCTAGAACGGAGAAACAATGTCACGTAATGACTTCAAAGTAATGGACTCCGACATGCACGTGATCGAGCCATCGGATATATTCGAAAAATACCTAGATAAGCGATTTCAACCATGGGCTCCCCAGATTTCACGCGCTCCGGGAAAAAGAGGTGGAGTATTCCTTTTTCAGGGGGAGCGTTTGCCAAGTTGTGATGTAGATAACCCCCATCGTATGTATGGCATGAGTGTAAAAACAGATAATGCTACTCAAAAAATGCGCTTGTCCAATTACGATGGCCCTTCACAGCTTGAAGCCATGGACATGGAAGGTATAGATATTGCGGTAATGTACCCGACTGTTTGCCTGTACATCCCAAATGGACTGAATGATGTTGATGGTCGTCTATCGGCAGGTGTGTGTAGCGCCTACAACAACTGGTTATATGATTTATGTCAAACCGATCCATCACGAATGAAAGTCGCCGCAATGGTTTCTCAGCACGATCCCAAGGAAGCAGTAAAAGAGGCAAAACGAGCAGTTAATGAACTAGGGGCTGTAGGCATTTATATGCGTCCTAATTTCGTCAATGGAGTTAATTTTCATAGTGCTGACTACGCTGAACTATGGGCAACGTTGGAAGAATTGAATGTCCCCGTAGGATTTCATGAAGGCACCGGATCAATCTACCATCAAGATGGTTCTGAATTTGGTGATAATCGCCTTATGCTACATGCCTGCTCTCACCCTATTGGTATGATGAAAGCCCTAATAAGCATGATCTGTGGTGGGGTCTTTGAAAATTTCCCTAAACTGCGTGCAGCATACTTAGAAGCAAACGCAGGATGGGTGCCCTTCTGGCTAGGAAGAATGGATCGTGATTATGAACTATACAAAGAGTTCGATGCTCCTTTTTTAACAAAATTACCTAGTGAGTACTTCCTATCCAATTGTTATGTGGGAACAGAAGCTGATGAAGCAGAGCTTCGATATACAGTGGATGCAATTGGCGACAATAATATTGTTTTTTCTTCAGACTACCCTCATCACGATTCAGAATTTCCTGAATCTGTAAATGAGTTTCTTGGACATAAAGATATAAATGAATCAGCTAAAAAGAGAATTTTATGGGATAATTGTGCGAGACTATATGCACTCTAACCTACGAAAATGACATCTGAAGGATTCGAATGAGCACAGAAATCACTTTATTTACCGAGGGAAATGTTACCTCTCCAAAAGGATATTTGGCTGGTGCTGCTTACGCAGGCATAAAAACATATGCACAAAACAAAATGGATGTAGGTATCTTACTATCGGAAAGCCAATGTGTTTCTGCCGGTATATATACAACTAATAAATTCGTGTCTCCTTCAGTGGAACTAACCCGTAAAAACATAAACAAAGGTAATGTAAAAGGCATATTTGTTAGTAGTGGCATTGCGAATGCTGGTGTAGGCGCACAGGGCATGATTGATGCTCAAGAGTCCCTAACACACGCCGCAGCGCATATCTCGGTCAATCCAGATGAGTTAGCTATTGGAACAACTGGAGTTATTGGTGTTGAACTGCCGATGGCTTTGATCCGAGCTGGCATACCAAACATTGAGATTACCCCCAATGGAGGCGATGCTTTTGCTCGTGCAATTATGACAACCGACCGCATACCAAAATCAGCTGCTATTCAATTGGAAATTAACGGAAGTACTATAACTATTGGAGGATGTACCAAAGGCTCTGGCATGATACATCCCAATATGGCGACAATGTTGGCTTTCTTGACCACGGACGCAACTCTTGACCAAGCTTTCCTGAGTAAAGAACTCAAAAACGCATGTGATGATACGTTCAATATGGTAACTATCGATGGTGATACGAGTACAAATGACATGGTGCTCATACTTGCAAATGGAGCAGCAAACGCTAAGCCTATTAAAAATGGAACTCCTGAGGCCGATTTGTTTTCAAAAGCTTTGAAAGAGTTATGTGATTATTTGTCCTACCAGTTAGTCAAAGACGCCGAAGGTTCATCAAAAGTTTTTTCTGTAAGCATCGAGGAAGCTAAATCTGTAGAAGATGCTCGATTAGCAGCACGTTCAATAGCATCATCATCTTTGGTTAAATCTGCCATACATGGAAATGACCCCAATTGGGGTAGAGTAGTAGCTGCTGCCGGATATAGTGGCGCCGATTTGGATGTTGATAAGGTGAGTTTCTTTATTAATGATGTGACCATAATGGAAGCCGGAACCCCAATTCCTTTCCATAGAGAAAGTGTAATTGCAATCATGAGTCGAGAGCGCGTGAATTTAACATTAAAACTTGGCCTTGGAAACGGAACTGCTACCGCGTGGGGTTGCGAATTAACTGAAGAATACGTACGGTTCAACAGTGCCTACACTACATAGGCTAAGATTCACTCGACAATGCTCAACTCTAATTCTTCATCGTTAATAATAAAAATCGGAGGAAGTACTCTAGGCAATCAAGATACTTCCTTCGCTGATATTGCTTCATTGCACAAAAATGGCGCACCTCTAATCCTGGTACATGGAGGAGGTCCCATACTAACTGAATGGATGGATAGGTTAGATATTGAAGCACAATTTTCTAACGGGCTGAGAATAACTGATTCTTCTAGCTTGGAAGTTGCAGTTTCTGTTTTATCGGGACTCGTAAATAAACAAATAGTCGCTGCATTACGATCAGAAGGAGTCAATGCGGCAGGAATATCAGGTGTAGACGGAGGATTAATCCACGGGAAAATTATAGATTCCTCCTTAGGTTTTGTGGCTGGTGATATTCAAGTCGATAAGTCTATTCTTAACTCATTAGTCTCCAAAGGTTTTGTTCCAGTAATTTCCCCTATTGCAATAAATATCGACAACCCTGATCAGCTCCTAAACGTAAATGCTGACACGGTTGCAGGAACTATTGCTGCTGAATTTAAACCTGAAAATTTAATTTTTATGTCAGATGTCGATGGCATACTTGATCAAGATGGCCAAGTCCTTAAAAAGATAAAAATTGAATCTGTGACTCCTTTAATTGATTCAAAAATCATACATGGTGGGATGATTCCCAAAATACAAGCATGCTTGAAGGCGAAAATGGTAGGTGTTCATCCTGCCATAATAAACGGTACAAAAGCCAATGCTTTACTTGATTACCTCAATCAAAACCTCTTATGTACTGAAATAGTGGATTGATTTTCATAATCTCGTAATTAAAAGTAAAATCTAACTAACTAGGCAGTGTTCCTAAACAAATGCTACGAGCGGAGAATACCATGGCGACAGATTGGGAAAAAATCGAATCTACGTACTATATGCACACTTTTAATAGGCAGCCTATCGTCGTAGAACGAGGCATGGGTATGAGAGTCTGGGATGCCAATGGCAAAGAATACCTAGATATGACTTCCGGATTAGCCGTAAATAATCTAGGTCATTGCCATCCAGTTGTCACCGATGCGTTAACCAAGCAATCGTCGACACTTTTACAAATGTCCAATCTTTACTATACCGTTCCTCAACTTGAGCTTGCCGAAGCACTTGTACAGAACAGTTGCATGGATAAGGTTTTCTTTGCCAATAGCGGGGCAGAAGCTAATGAAGGCGCAGTGAAACTTGCCAGAAAATATGGTCGCATCCATCGTGGCGGTGCACAAAATATAATTACCACACTAAGCTCTTTTCACGGAAGAACATTTGGCATGATAGCTGCAACTGGCCAACCCGCTTACCAAAAAGCTTGGTTACCCTTAGCCCCTGGTTTTTCCAATGTTCCTTATGATGATTTGGATGCCATCAAAGAGGCGACTGATGATCAAACGTGTGCAATCATGGTCGAAGTTCTACAAGGTGAAGGCGGTGTAAACGTCCCTACGGAAGGATATTTAAAAGGTCTTCGCGAATGGTGTGATGAGCAAAACCTTCTATTAATTTTTGACGAAGTTCAAACTGGGATGGGTCGACTAGGGCATCTTTGGGGTTATCAACATTTTGGGGTCGAACCCGACGTAATGACACTAGCAAAAGGATTAGGGAATGGAGTCCCTATTGGTGCTTTCTTATGCAAAGAAAATTGCAATGTGTTGGAACCAGGCGACCACGGGAGTACTTTCGGAGGGAATGTCCTTGCCACTGCAGCTGCAAATGCTACAGTCCGGTATATGGTCGAACAAAATATTCCCCTGCACTGCACCGAAATGGGACAGTATCTTAGTGAAAAACTAACTCAATTAACATATCAGTACCCTCTAGATCTTGTAGGGGTTCGAGGTGTGGGCCTTTTGTTAGCACTCCAATTTAGTTCGCCTATAGCCCGGGACGTTGTCAATGCGGCTAATGTAGAGGGAGTGCTCCTGAATCCTGTTCTCCCAGATGCCATACGCTTCATGCCGTCGTTAATTATCAGCAAAGGTGATATAGACGAATGTGTAAACAAACTTGAAGCCGCGCTTATAACTACGTCGAAAAACAAATAATGATTAGGTAGATGAAAGGAATTTCCATGAGTGACAAGATTGTTCTTGCATACAGCGGGGGGCTAGATACATCTGTAGCAATACGATGGCTACAAGAGCATTACAACGCTGAGATAGCTACCCTCACTATGGATCTTGGAGGCAAGGTCGATCTAGAAACATCTCGCCAGCGTGCCTTAGATATTGGTGCAATTCGTGCTGATATTTTAGATGCAAGAGAAGAATTTATAGAAGAATACGTATGGCCTGCACTTCAAGCCGGAGCTCTTTATGAGGGGGTCTACCCGTTAGCTACAGCTTTAGGAAGACCTCTAATTGCAAAGCATTTAGTACGAATAGCTCTAGAAGAATCCGCATTCGCAATTGCACATGGTTGTACTGGAAAAGGAAATGATCAGGTCCGTTTTGATGTAAGTGCAACTGCATTAGCTCCTTCAATGAAGGTCATTGCCCCAGCCCGAGAATGGGGGATGACTAGAGATGATGAAATTGAATATGCTCAAAAACGTCAGATCCCGCTAGAGATCAACAAACGAAGCGCCTATTCCGTGGATGAAAATCTATGGGGTCGAAGCATAGAAGCTGGAGATCTAGAAGATCCCTGGAGAGAACCTCCTGAAGATGCATACGCTTGGACAGTCTCAATTCCGAATGCCCCTGATTCTGCTAAGTATATTGAAATAACCTTTGAGAATGGGCTACCTGTAGCGTTAGATGGCGTTGTGCTCAAAAGCGTCAGTTTGATTGAAAAACTTAACGAAATTGCTGGGAATCACGGAGTAGGAAGAATAGATCACATCGAAAATCGATTAGTTGGAATTAAATCTCGTGAAATTTACGAAGCTCCCGCAGGTGTCGTCCTTCATCAAGCACATAAATCCCTTGAGCAAATGTGCTTAAGTAAAGAGCAAACCCGTTTCAAGGAACGCATCTCGCAAGAATACGCTGATCTTGTATACAACGGGCTCTGGTTTACGTCTCACCGAAAAGACCTTGATGCTTATGTGAAAAATAGCCAAGCCCATGTTAATGGAGTCGTAAGAATTCGCCTCCACAAAGGATCATCAACCATTGTTGGCAGGAGCAGTCACGAATCTTTGTATCAACACAATTTAGCAACTTATGACGCTGGTGATACTTTCGACCACCAAGCCTCAGTTGGGTTCATCTCTGTTTTTGGTTTACCGGTTAAGACTCAGTCTGAAATCCAAGGCGGGGAAACTATCTAGAAGTGGATGGAGCACTCTTAGCCCTATCTGCGGCAGCCATGCTTGGTTTGAATACTGCGATTGTACGTAGGAGTGTGCTACTAGCATCTGCGTATGATGGAATCGTTATATCTATCCTCTTCGCAGTTCCAGTATTTGCTTTACTCGCCTATTCATCTGGTCAATTTGCAGATTTCTCAGTGTTTAGTCCAATCCAATATTTTGTACTGAGTATCGCAGGAATTATGAATTTCCTTGGAGGAAGATTCTCTCAATTTTTAGCTATCCAAGCCGTAGGAGCCAACCTAACTGCTCCAGTACGCGTCTTGTCAGCGTTATTCGGGGCAATTCTCGGAGTATCATTCTTGGGGGAAATAGTAGGTTTAACAAGAGGTATCGGTATTGCGCTGCTGATTTTAGCCCCCCTTATTGCATTTGCACGCCCCCCAACAGTCAAGTTAGGCTCATTACAAATCACTAGAGGTGTCGTATTTGGACTAACAGCAGCTGCAACCTACGGAGGATCTACTTTCCTGCTACGGTGGGTACTTGCTGACACTTCAATGTATTTACTTGGAGCTTTTGTTGCCCATGGAGCTACCGCAGTTGTTCTATTGTCATCATTATTTCTTCCTTCTAGAGCACGAAGTATAAGACGAATTAATAAAACCGCCGCAAAATTATTTTTTATCACTGCCGTAATAATGACCATTGCGCAAATATTTCGATTCGCGGCTCTCGAATCTGCAGATACCGCTGTTGTAGCACCACTAACCGAAACCATGACTTTCTTCGGACTAGGAGCTGCATTCCTCCTTAATCGGAAAACTGAAGCATTTAGTCCTCTAGTATTAATTGGGATTTTCTTGGCAGCTTTAGGATCAATTGCTATTACAATAAATTAAAGGAGGGCACTATGCGTATAGGATGGATTGGACTTGGTCGAATGGGTAGACCAATGGTGATGAATTTAATTACCAAAGGCTTTAATGTAACAGTCCAAAATCGAAGCCAAGAGAAAGTTGCAAAACTCGTTGAAGAAGGTGCTATTGCTGGCACATCTTATGCAAATATGGGGGCCGACTTAGACGTTATTCACACTTGCCTTCCCGATTCCGAAACGGTAGTCGAAATAATTAATGGAACGCAGGGAATTCTCTCAAACCCAAAACCTGGATTAATAATCGTCGATCATAGTACTATCAACCCCGAAATTGCAAAATCCTTATTTGAAATATCTGCTTCCAAACAAGTATCTTTTCTAGATGCTCCAGTCTCAGGATCAGGTCCTTTCGCAGAAAAAGGCGAATTAACCATAATGTGCGGAGGGGATACCACTGCATTTAAAACAGTATCTCCTATATTAGGAGCAATGGGAAAAACCGTTGAGTTAATGGGACCTTCAGGTTCTGGTTCGCTCACAAAAGTGGTTAACAATATGCTCATGGCAACTAATTTAGCCGTTGCAATGGAAGCTATAATTTTTGCAGCCCAATCGGGTCTCGATCTACAACCCTTATTCTCTATAATTCGAACAGCGTCCGGGGCTAGTCGCACTTGGGAACGTAACATACCAAGAATTCTGAATAGAGAATTCGGTAAGGATGGATCCGCGTGGCTAACGACAAAAGATCAAGATTTAGCGCATTTGTTATCCCAAAAAATGAATATGGATTTACCAGTATTCGAAGCCTCTAGATCATTCTGGCACTCGGCCTTAGAGGCAGGGCTTGGAGAGGAAGATCCATCGCATGCATTTACAGCATTAGAGGAAAAATTAGGTGTCTATATCAATAATTTCCATAATCCCTAGTACAATGGTCATATTATGAGTGAATATCAAACACACCATTACAGTAATTTTTCGGATTATACCGTGTCTGTAAATTATGACTGGAGGCTCTATCCATATGATATCCGGGCCTCAATAGCTCATGCAAAAATGCTTGCTACCCAGAATGTGATTACCCTTGAAGATTCGAAGTCTATTATCGAGGGGCTACAAGTAATTGAAAGTGAAATATCGGAATCCACATTTGATTGGCAAGAAAAATATGAAGATATTCATATGAATATTGAAGCCCGGCTTCATCAATTGATTGGGGAACCTGCAGCCAAACTTCACACCGGGCGGTCTCGTAATGATCAAGTAGCGACGGCCACAAGGCTTTATGTACGCGATTCTATAGACAATCTCATTACATCTATAGGTCAACTGCAAAGAACTTTGGTACAGCTATCATCTAATAATTCTGAAGTGATCTTACCAGGCTACACACATCTGCAACGAGCTCAGCCTGTGATGCTAGCTCATCATTTGCTCGCTTACTTCGAAATGTTTGATCGTGACAAATCACGTTTAAAAGATGCAAGGAAACGAGTCAATTGCCTACCTCTTGGTTCTGGAGCTTTGGCAGGAGTCCCTTATCCATTAGATCGTAATTGGGTTGCTAAGGAACTTGGTTTTGACTCAATCACAAACAATTCTATGGATGCAGTGTCCGACAGAGACTATATTGTTGAATTTCATGCGTGCTCTGCCGTAATAATAATGCATATCTCTCGAATAGCGGAAGAAATTATTCTTTGGTCAACAACTGAATTCAATTTCTTGAAATTAGATTCAAAATGGACTACCGGCTCATCAATTATGCCGCAAAAAAGAAACCCAGATTACGCAGAAATCGCTCGTGGAAAGGCAGGAAGAGTATACGGAAATTTGTTCGGCGTATTAACAACACTCAAGGGACTTCCGTTAACTTACAACCGCGATTTGCAAGAAGATAAAGAAGGCCTGTTCGACACTTATACAACTTTGCTTTCCACATGCAACGTGCTTAATGGAATGCTAGAGGATTGCACTTTTAACAAAGTAGCTATGGAAACTGCTTCCCAAGACAGCGCCTTACTTGCCACTGACTTTGCAGATTACCTTGTTGCAAAGGGACTACCATTTCGAGAAGCCCACTCAATCGTCAGTAAGTTATGTGACCTAGCTGAAACAGAAAATACTTCATTAAATAATTTAACTCTTGAGCAATTACTTCCCTACAGTAGTCTTTTTGCCGAGGACATATTTGCTTTAACACCCTTGAATAGCGCTTCTTCTAGAAACCTTCCAGGGGGTACCTCCCCCGTTCAAGTAGTCAAAGCAATAGAGTATGCCAAAAAAAAATTAAATGAGGACCGATGAATCAAATTAAACTGGCTCCCTCTATTCTATCGGCAGATTTTAGTCGAATAGGTGAAATCGTTCAGGAAACTGAAAGTGCGGGCGCGGACTACATACACGTTGATGTAATGGATGGTGAGTTTGTCCCGAACTTGACAATAGGACCAATGGTAGTTGAAGCAATTAGAGCCCACACAAATCTTCCCTTAGATGTACATTTGATGATTATCAGACCCGAAAAATTAATATCTGAATTCATTGCATCTGGGGCAAACAAAATAACTGTGCATCGTGAAGCTATAGATGATTTATTGCCTGTCGTAGATATGATAAAGAATTTAGGAGCTAAGGCAGGAGTGTCAATAAATCCGTCTACTCCTGCTTCATCAATTAAAGATATATTACCCGATCTCGATCTTGTCCTTGCAATGTCAGTGAACCCTGGTTTTGGCGGCCAATCGTTTATACAAAGCGTACTACCAAAAATTCAATTGTTACGGATTATGATAGACGAGCAGCAACTACCAATCGAGCTTGAAGTTGATGGAGGGATTAAATTTGATAACGTAGGACGCGCAATTCAAGCAGGGGCAGACGTAATAGTGGCGGGGTCGGCTATTTATAACAAAGATTTTTCTATACAAGATTCTTTAGACAAAATGCGAGAATCCATCTTAGCTGCATCAAATAATGCCTAAGTCAAAATTCTTATCGTATCATTATTTTACTTCAATATTTATTATTCTTGCTGTACTACTTTTTGGAGCATCTTGCACCAAAGTTCCTCAATCTGACTTACAGGCTAGCTCAGAAATTACTATTTTGGAGGAGATTAACATGGTTAAAAATGGTGACATTGTATCGGTCCATTACCATGGGACCTTGGATGATGGGCAGATTTTTGATTCTTCAAGACCCCGGGGTGAACCATTAACGTTTACGGTAGGCAGTGGTCAGGTCATCCCTGGGTTCAATAATGCTGTACTAGGCTTAGAAGTCGGCGGAATCGTAAAAGTCCGTATGGAAGCCGCAGACGCCTATGGTGAAAAAAACGAACAGCTTGTTTTCGAAGTACCTACAGAAGGTGCCCCCGAGGGATTAAAGGAGGGAGACCGTGTACAACTTACCAACGGAGCCCCTGCTGTAGTCGTTAGCATAAGCAAAGAATCCATTACCCTCGATGCTAACCATGAACTCGCAGGGAAAGCATTAACTTTTGAGATAGAACTAATGTCGATTAATTAAATAGCCGAATTGAGATCAGCTAGAAGCCATCATACGCTTATTCTGAGCAGTACGTAGGCATCGGGTACATACATGTAATCTCTGCATCTTACCTTTATGCATAAGCGTAGCGCGCTGAATATTCGGAAGAAACCAGCGATTTGTATGCCTATTCGAATGACTTACATTTTTACCAGCTCTGCGACGAGCCCCACATACATCACAACTTGCCATAAGTTCCATTTTGCTGGTAACAATAGTGCCAGCCATAAAATTTGGGCGCCGTGCGCCCTGGCATTATTTTAACAGAATGGTAAGAACTAGCCAAGAGATGACAAATCAACACATAACTTCATTAAACGCCCAAGACATGTTGCATTTATTTATTTCAGGGACAAAATTCCTTGAACATAATGTAGACGCTATCAATTCCTTAAACGTATTCCCTGTGCCAGATGGTGATACTGGAATCAATATGCTGCTAACTTTAAAAACTGCTACTGATTCTGCCGCAAATTCTATATCCGATACTAAAGTAAGCACTGTAATGGAGGCTTTAGCAAAAGGAGCCCTTCTCGGGGCTAGAGGAAATAGTGGTGTCATTTTTTCCCAATTTGTAAAAGGAATGGCTACAGGACTTCATGGATGTGCTGAGTGTGACAGTAATAACTTAAAAAAAGCTTTAGTTAACGCAGCAGAAACTGGCTATTTAGCAGTAGGAAAACCAGTTGAAGGAACTATGCTCACAGTTATGAGAGCTGCTGCGGACGGTGCACTATCCTCCGATGACAATCTGATTAACGTTCTTAGTAATGCTTATGAATCTGCTGTTCGATCACTAGAATCGACGCCGGAACAATTACCCATATTAAAGGAAGCAGGGGTTGTCGATGCAGGCGGGCAAGGGCTCGTTGCATTTTTAGCCGGTGCACTAGGTTTCATTAGATCTGAAGAAGTGGAATTTAAAATCTCTGTACCCCTAGGATCAAACTTCGATAGTCATGTCTCTATTAACTCTAGTTTCGCTGAACATGCAGAAGAAGAAATGTACGGGTACTGCACCCAATTTGTCATCCTAGGATCTCAGTTGAACTCTTCAAAAATTAGAGCGGACGTAATGACAGTCGCTGATTCAACAGTGGTAATAGGCGATGAACAATTAATTAGAATCCATGCACATACTTATAATCCCGGCGAACTACTAAACTTAGGAACTCGCCTTGGAAATCTTGATCAAATTAGTATTCAAAACATGGATATTCAACGTGAAGAATTTTTTGCTAAGCAAGATGCCAATCCGACTCCCTTAACCGAACGTTCAATCATATCTATCGCTGCAGGAAAAGGTATCTCTAGCGTACTAAAAAACCTTGGTTCATCGTTAGTTATTGAAGGTGGTCAAGCGATGAACCCTAGTACTCAGGAAATTCTTAACGCTATAGATCAAGCGAATGCACTATTTACTATAATTCTCCCAAACAACAGGAATGTAACGTTAGCTGCTCAACAAGCCTTAGAACTATCCTCCAGAAATGGCGTAATCATACCAACAAAAACAATCCCTGAAGGAATAAGCGCTCTTCTATCAGCTAGTGATGATCAAAGTCAGGAGAGCTTAGTAGAATCAATGACCCACGCAATTTCTGAAATTAAATCAGGCGAGATAACTACTGCTGCTCGTTCAACTACTTTCAAGGGAATGGATATATCAGAAGGGGATATCATTGCCATAATAGACGATGAATTAGTAGCCGCCAGAAAGTCAGAAGAAGAAGCCCTGATAGCCATGCTACAATGTGCATTAACTGAAGATGATTCGCTAGTAACTCTATATTTTGGGGGAAGCACGGATTCTAAATCTGCAACATCTACCACTGCAGTACTTTCCAAGGCATTTCCTGCTATAGAATTTGAAGTCATTGAAGGGAATCAACCTTACTATCAATATTTAGTTTCTATTGAGTAAATACAGGAGGCATCATGCCCATAAAAATCGTAACTGATAGCACCTCTGATATTCCTGAAGATCTTGCTGATTCTTTAGGGATAACCGTAGTCCCTTTAACAGTATTTTTTGGAGAGGAAGCCTATAAAGATAAAATTGAAATTCATCATGATGAATTTTTTAATCGATTACAAAATGGCGGCATCTTACCCCGAACCACTCAGCCGTCAGTAGGAGACTTCATAGACGCCTATAAGCCACTAGTTGAAGAAGGGCATGAAATTCTCTCTATCCATATTTCAGAAAAAGTGAGTGGAACACTGAACTCTGCACGGCTAGCGTGTGAAGAATTCCCTAATGCAAAAATAGAAATACTCGATAGTAAACTAGCTTCATTAGGACTTGCCCTAGTGGTCAAGGCAGCCGCTGAAGTAGCTAATTCTGGTGCGAATATGGAAACGGTCCTAAAAGTAGCTAATGATGTAGCGAGTAGAGTAGACCTGTTCTTCGTGCTCAATACATTAGAGTACCTTCAAAAAGGAGGGCGAATCGGAAAAGCTCAGGCACTAGTAGGGTCATTGCTTTCAGTTAAACCTATTCTCAAATGTGTTGACGGGGAAGTCCATCCCTACGAAAAGCTCCGTACACGACAAAAGGCTGTACAGCGCCTGCAAGATATTGCATCAGAAAGCTCTCCTTATGAAGAAGTAGCATTTATCTACCAGGCTCATGGGGAAGAAACTGATCGATTAACGGCTTTTCTCGAACCACTTTCTGAAAACCCTTTAATTATAGGTAGGATTGGGCCTGTTATCGGTACTTACACTGGACCGAACGTGGTTGGTATAGCACTTCTGAATAAGCAGAAAATTTAAAACATTCTTGGCTTAAATGGAGAAAAACTTAGCCTGTGAATAGGAGTGGCGCCTTTTTGGCTCACTATTTCTAGGTGCTCCGAAGAAGCGTAGCCCTTATGGCTGCTAAATCCATAGCCAGGGTACTGCCCATCAAATGTTTCCATCAGTTGATCACGGTATACTTTTGCAACAATTGAAGCTGCTGATATCGCAGTACACAAAGAATCACCTTTAATTATTGCTTTACACGGCCGATTATGCCAATCAACAAGAAACGCATCTGACAAAATATGATCTGGCGAAATACTTAGATTATCCAATGCATAACGCATCGCTTTTTGAACAGCGGGAGCAATGCCGATCTCGTCAATTTCTTTATTGCTTACTTGACCTATACCCACAGAAATTGCAATATCTCTAACCAATTGATCTGCCTGTATAAGTTGTTTTCGAGTCAGTGTCTTACTGTCGCGAATAAGCTCTATGTTTTTAATTTGATTTTTAAAAAATACGGGCAATATTACCGCTCCGGCTACCACCGGACCTGCTATAGGCCCTCTCCCAACTTCGTCCACGCCTGCAATCCGCGAGTAGCCGGAACGAAATATATTTTGCTCTTCATCTTGAGTTGGGATTCGCACCTTTAATAACCCCAGAGGTTTCAATAGCGCTGCCACCAATATATCCTCCGCCAAGCACATAATCCCCACTATAAAAAACTGCGGCCTGACCAGGAGTAATGGCACGTTGCGGATACTTAAATTTCAATACAGCAGATTCTCCGTTCGGGTATAAGACTGCAGGAGATTTTAATCCGTTATATCTGATTTTAGCATCAATACTTACTGGTCCTGATGGTTCAAAGCCCTCAATATAGTTCACCCTATCAACCAACACACTATGACCAAGTAAATCTGCAGCACTACCAACAGTTATAGTTCTTGAAATCGGATCTACATTGGTAACGAATACCTTTTCTCCTTCAGGGAATCCTAATTGGCTAGGGGTAATTTGCAAGCCACGACGTTGCCCGACCGTAAAAAATTCAACCCCCGGATGTTGCCCTATAACGTTGCCTAAATGATCAATTATGTCCCCTGGGATTGGATTTATTTTATTCTTAATAAATTGACGATAGTCTCCACTCGGAATAAAGCAAATCTCTTGGCTATCTTGTTTATTAGCAATGTGTAAACCCGCGCGCAATGCTAAATCTCTTATCTCGGTTTTTGTATACCCTCCAATGGGCAATAAGATTTTTCCTAATTGCAACTGATTCAGCCCAAATAGCACATATGATTGATCTTTCAAACGATCGATTCCCTCTTGAAGGACATATCCTTGAGATTCATTTCGAATTATGCGCGCGTAATGACCTGTTGCAATGTAGTCTGCGTTCATCATTTGGCTACGATTGAGCAAGAAATCGAACTTGATCCGATCATTACAAGCAATACATGGATGAGGGGTACGTCCTTTTTGATACTCCTGAGTAAAATACTCAATTACATGATCTTGGAACTCTTTTCTCGCATCTATTACATAGTGAGGGGCTTGAATTGACTGGCAGACTAGTCGTGCATCCTCTATATCATCTATCGAGCAACACCCTTGATGATTTGTACTTATTTGACTGTCATCCTCCGTAGACCATAGGCGCAACGTGACTCCTATAACCTCGTACCCCAGGCTCGATAAAAGGTAGGCAGCCACAGAAGAATCTACTCCACCTGACATGGCTACTATAACTCTCTGCTTTTTCATTTTTTTTAAAGTACTATTCATCATTAATGAATCTTCAAACGTCTATGCCCTATAATCGTAAAATGATTAGTCAATTTTCTCCTACTTTGGACATTGCGTCGATAGCTAGAAATACAATAGAGCTCGCATCTGACAAACAAGCCCAAAATATCGTACTTCTTGATGTAAAAGAAATCTCAAGCATTACCGATTACATGATTTTACTTAATGGCTCAAGTCGCCGACAAATTCAATCTCTTGGGAACGACATCACTGAAAATATCAAACAGAATGGATTACATCTGCATCATCACGAAGGAACGTCAGAGTCGGGATGGATCCTTCTAGATTTTGGGGACGTAATTGTAAATATTTTTAGTGAAGAGCAACGCAATTTCTATCAGTTAGAAGAAGTATGGAAATCCGGACGAGAACTCATTAGGATTCAATAATCCAGGCATCGATCTCACGCTCATAGGAATGCAACTCACCCTCAGTGAAGAATATTGATAATTCACGAACAGCAGACTCCACTGAATCTGAGCCATGAATTAGGTTTCTTCCTATATCCGTCGCAAAATCACCTCGAATAGTTCCTGGCTGAGCCTCTTGGGGATTTGTTGAACCCATGAATTTGCGAACTGCCTCTACGACATTCTTGCCTTCAAGCGCCATAGCAATAATTGGACGCGACATCATAAATGACGCCAATCCTGGGAAAAATGGTTTGTCCACATGCTCTGCATAATGAAGCTTAGCGATTTCATCGGTCATATTAATCAACTTAAGGCCGACGATTTTCCATCCACGTTTTTCCAAACGGTCAATAATTTGACCAACTAAACCTCGTTGAACAGTATCAGGCTTTAAAAGTACAAGTGTTCGTTCAGACAATGCTCTCTCCTTAATAGATATATCCTCAGTCGAATTAAATAAAGTACCGACTACTACTATAGCAGCGTCAAATCAATCACGTTATAGACGGAGGTCGAAGATATATTGGTTGGATTTCCTCTGAAGATTCTTTTGAGTAGCCCCTTAGCTTTTCTAGGCCAATACTGATCGCTCCATTTAGTCTAGCAAGAACTGAAATTTCATCTGTACAACAAATCTTTGTTTGGTAGTGAGCTTCAAGTTGCTCCAATATATCCCGAGTAAACCCTTCGCCGCAAAAACAAATATCTTCTATAGAAATATGCGATGTGACAAATTCTGAGATTTTAGTAATTTTCTCCTGAGTAACTGAATGCCAACCTAAAGAATCAACTGTATATGTACACCATGCCACGTTTTCTCGCCCTGCCGGTATCACTGAGCATATATATTTTCTTAAAAACCTATTAGAGTAAGCCGATGTTTCAAGCGAATTCACCCCTACTATAGGCAAGGACGCACCCAGTGCGAGGCCTTTTCCTACCGCAAGCCCAGTACGAATAGCGCTAAATCCTCCAGGTCCTACTGTTACAACAATCCCTTGAAAGTTAGAAATCCCAATCCCTTCGAAATCCATCATCATCTTAATAGCAGGCATTAATTCTGCTGTGTGATTATTTTTGGAATTCCATGCATAGGTACGTTTTATTTCCCCTTCAGCGTAAATACCAACTAAGCCATTTTTTGTAGATGTATCAATAATCAAGTAATGCGAATTATCCATTGGCAACTTCCGTTACAAGTTTATTAATCCAGTTTTCATAATATTTACCTACCGCTTCCAATTCGATTACACGGCTATCAGGCCCATTTGCCCCTTGCTTGAACTCAATTCTTATGTGCTCATCAGAAAAAATAGACTTCGCATTTTCATACCATTCAACTAAAACGACGCTATCTTCAAGCATTTCTTCGAATCCAAGATCATGTGCCTCAAGGTTATTATTTTCAATCCTATATAAATCTACATGGTTTATTTTTACGTCCCCCCAATATTGATTAACCAAAATAAAGGTAGGGCTATGCGCGTAACCTTCAACTCCAGCGCCCCAGGCAAAACCTTGAACAAGAGTGGTCTTCCCCGAACCTAATTGTCCATTTAATAAAAATAATTCACCATTTTGGGCTAAGGCCCCCATTTTGGATCCAAATATTTGAGTCTCGTGAGGGCTGTTACTCTTAAATTTCATGAAAATGTTCCCATTTCAATTGCCTTAATTGCATTTTTTTACCTTTATTATCACGTATCTCAACTTCTCCAGCAGTACCATCAAGAACTCTACCGACCACCGCTGATTCTGGGCAAATGCTCACAAAATTAGAAATCGCATCCTTGGTCCCAGTCATAAGAAGTTCGTAATCCTCTCCCCCCAAGAGACCCATTTCCATATAATCATCTGGGAATTCTATCAATAACGATTGGGAAACCGGCACTAATGAAGACGATATCTCTGCTGCAACCCCTGAAGCTAATGTCAATTTTGCCAAATCCGGGACCAATCCATCTGACAAATCCATTACTGCATGAATACCTGGGTCTTTAAGTAATTGTATACAACCCTCTTTTACTATTGGGTATAATTGCTTTTTCACTAAATCCTTTTTAGTGTCGTTGTTTATAGCGAAGCCTTGCTCGAGCAACATTAGCCCCCCTCTTGCTCCACCTAACGGCCCTGAAACCGCGATCAAATCCCCAATCTGGGCGGTGCTCCGCAACAAGGGACTCGTATCACAGCTTCCTATCATACTTACACTTACAAAAAGGATTGGCGATGAGACTATATCTCCGCCAAAAACAATTGTTTGGTACTCCTCACACGCAGTCAATATTCCTTCATATAAAGCATCAAATTCATCAAGCAACATATCTCTGGGAACACCTAACGTAACAAGGCCTCCCAGAGGAGTAGCGCCCATAGCAATTATGTCACTAATGTTTGTAACCCAACTCTTCCAGCCAATGGCAAAATCAGTAAATGTGCTCCGGCGGAAATGGACACCTTCAACTATGCAATCCGTAGAAGAAACCTCAATGCCCAAAACACGCCAAGAGGCAGCATCATCTCCAATTCCAGTAATGATTTCTATCTCAGGACGTTTTTTAAGGGCTTTGAATTGAATTAATTGATCAACCCGACGCAACAAAGCGTCTTCACCGATGTCAGCAACAGTAGTCATATTAGATATTATCGCAAATGAAACACAAAACTACACGAGTCTACCTCTGCTTTCCGATTACAATCAATTTAGAGGGATGCCATTAAAGTCAGCTCAAATATAAATTTACTGAATCTGGTGCTTTACATTCTTAGGTAAGTACCAAAGTCTTTCGTCTATTCAACTTGTCTAGGCGCATATTGAATGCTTGAAAAATCTTTAATTAGGATACATAGCGTACTCTTTTACAGCTTGTGGTAGAATCTATGTAGATGTACAAAATAAATGGAGGCGCTTTATATGCTCCGGATTCGTCTACGTAGAGTTGGAAAGAAAAAACGGCCAAGTTACCGAATAGTGGTATCTGATATTCGGGCTCCGCGGGACGGGAACTTTATTGATCAAGTTGGGCATTATGATCCTCTGACCAACCCTCCAACTGTAGTTTTAGACGAAGATAAAACTAAGCATTGGCTTAACGTTGGTGCGCAGCCATCAGAAACAGTTGGACGTATTTTGCAATCACAAGGATTGGTTGAAAAAGCCGGGTAATTATGAAAGAGCTAGTTGAATATATAGCTAAAGCAATTGCAACCCATCCAGATGATGTAAAAGTCACTGAAGAAGAAGAAGATGGGCAAATCTACATACGACTTGAAGTGCATGAAGAGGATAAAGGCAAAGTGATTGGCCGCCAGGGTCGCGTTGCACAGGCAATGCGTGTCCTAGTTAGAGTTGCTGCTGTAAAAGAAGATACTCGTGCAAACCTTGAAATCGTGTAGTATCTGATTATCTTAATTCTTTGACTCAATTAGCTTCCACTAAAGTAATCGTAGGTAAAGTGCTCCAACCGCATGGGGTCAATGGTCAAGTTAAAATTACTACCGACTCCGATAACCCAAATAGGTTTCAAAAAAACCAGTCACTAATCATCGATGAACGAGTCTTTTTTATCCAGGATTCAATTTTAGTAGATAACTATCATTATCTACTAAAACTTGGAAATATATCTTCCCGTCAAAAAGCTAAAGAACTACAAGGCTTATCTATTTACGTTCCAGTTAATGCTACTCCTGAACTCCCCGTTGATATGTATTATCATTACCAGTTAATAGAAATGACTGTAGTAGATTCAGAAGATAGGCATTTAGGGGTACTTAGCGAGATAATTGATACTGGAGCAAACGATGTCTATGTAATCAAAGGAGATGAAAGGGAACTTTTGCTTCCTGCAGTCGGCAGCGTGATCCAATTTGTCAATGTAAAAGCAAATACTATGAAAATCACATTGCCTGAAGGTTTAGAATGGCGAAGCACAAAACCCAAAAATCCTAAACCTAAAAAAAAGCGTATAAATATAAAATAATTGTTTTTATCGCCAGCTGTGCCATCACTACTAGCGACCAGTAATAATAGAGAAGGAGGTTCTAATGTCCGGTCACTCAAAATGGTCAACCATTAAACATAAAAAAGCTGCACTAGATGCCAAAAAGGGTGCTCTATTCACTAAAATTGCTCGGGATATAGCAGTTGCTGCACGAGAAGGTGGCAGCGGCGATCCTGATATGAACTTTCGTCTACGTCTTATGATGGACAAAGCAAGATCTGCAAATATGCCAGCCGATAATGTTGATAGGGCTATAAAAAAAGGTCTTGGGATAGGAAGCGACGGTGTCGTTTTTGAAGAAATCATATACGAAGGTTACTCACCAGGCGGTGCCGCAATTATGGTCAAAGCATTAACTGATAACAGAAACAGAACCGCATCGAATATTCGAGCCGTATTCAGCCGAGGTGGCGGCAATCTCGGAGAAGCTGGTTCCGTAGCATGGATGTTTGAAAGTAAGGCTTTAGTAGGTGTTGAGGATTTATCCGATGAGCAGGCAGAAGATATTGCCTTAGCAGCTATCGATGCAGGCGCAGACGATTTTAAAATCGACAATGGGGTCTTAGAAATAACAGGTGAACCCTCGCTTCTGGAGCCAATGATCAGTGCGGTAAAAGAATATGGATTAGAACTCCTGCAAGCCCATGTAACAATGTTGCCTAACGCTATTGTCCAACTAGATAATACTCAGGCAACACAAACACTACGCTTATTAGACAATATTGAAGAACTCGAAGATATCCAGCAGGTTTTTACAAATGCCGATTTTTCTGAAGAAGCGCTAGAAAAATACGGCAATATGTGACCTCGCATGATTCCTTGAACAAGATCTCACGCTTAAAATTAGATGAAACTATTTGGAATTTTGAGGCTTAAATGCGCGTGATTGGCGTAGACCCAGGAACTAAAGTTTTAGGATATTGTATTCTCGATACGCTAGATAGGGACGTCAAATGTTTAACCTCAGGTACCATATTAGGAGGTTCCTCAAAAGAAGTTGCTTATCGATTAGGCATCCTTTACCGCGAGTTACAGAACGTAATTGAATACTGGAAACCTGATACTTTAGCAATAGAAGAACCGTTCGTTGCTCCTAGTCGAGGGGCGAAATCAGCAATATTGGTAGGCCAAGCGCAATCAGTCGCCCTTATACTCGCCGTACGACATGGGATTAGTATTCACCGTTATGCTCCAACTAAAGTAAAAAGTTTAGTTGCAAGCTATGGGGCAGGAACGAAGCAGCAGGTCCAAGCATCCGTACGAATTCTGCTTGGACTAGGTGATGAGCCTCTTTCTGAGGATGCCTCAGATGCTATTGCAATAGCACTTTGCCATATTTACCAAACGAAAACGTTACTATCAGTGAGAACATAATGAGTATTATTGCCGGTATACAGGGGATTCTTGAAGCCAAAATGGCCGATTCAGTCATAATCAAAGTAGGCAATGGAGTATTGCTTCAGGCAAATGTACCTTCAAATAACTTGTCCCAACTCCCTGAAATCGGAGAGAATGCCAAGCTTCTGACGCATTTAATCGTCAGAGAAGATGATCTCCAATTATACGGGTTTACAACTGAGCAAGGTCGAAAGCTTTTCCAAATGCTTATAAGTGTCAGTCAGGTAGGCCCTAAAGCTGCATTAGCAGTGTTAAGCGCATTAGAACCATCCACATTAGCTACCGCAATCATTTCAAGTGATTCAGCGGCAATCAGCCAAGCTCAGGGCGTTGGGAAGCGTACCGCGGAACGAATCATATTAGAATTAAAAGAAAAATTAGAAACCGAGGTAGAAAATCCCCTCTCTGCATTGCCTCAAAATTCACGAGTAGAACCTGATGCAGCCTTACAGTGGTTACTAGCTCTAGGATATTCAGGCATTGAAGCAAGACAGGCGCTTTCAGTAGAAAA
>CENY01017961.1_pt1 | contig 30772 bp, 29 predicted proteins | sample 356181 | NCBI WGS metagenome assembly CENY01 (sample SAMEA2619840, study PRJEB7988) | marine metagenome | isolation source: saline water (ENVO:00002010), including
AGTAGCTAGCGTTCTGGAATGAGCGAAGTTATTCAGGACTTAGAACAGCGTCGTTGGCAAGCGATGATCGACGTGGACTTGTCCACTCTAGATCTCTTGCTCCACCCCAACCTTAGGTACACCCATTCAACAGCCGCTGTGGACACTAAGGAGTCGTACCTCCAGGCTCTCGAAACCGGACTTTTTGACTACCGAGAAGTGGACAACACTGACGTCGAAATTCAAAGTTTCCAAGATCTCGCACTTGTGAATGGAACCGCAGCAATAACCGTTGTCGCTCGCGGCAAAGAGTTCCTGTTAAGAAGTCGCTACACCTGTGTTTGGGTGAACGAGAATGGCGATTGGAGATTTCTTGCCTGGCAGAACACTCCCATACCGGGATGAAAGTACCCAATGAAATTTCTTCAATTCTCAGTTCGACAAGCAGCTTCCATCATCGACAGCTTGATGAATTCGCGTATGGTCATACAACAGTCTCAGAAAAGGTGAGGGGCCAATGAGTGCAGGTGACGAGATCGTCGGCTACGAAGTAGCAGCTGTAGAAGAATGGATCCGCGACAACACCCAAGGGTTAGAGCCTCCGTTCGAATGGACACGCCTTGAAGGAGGTCATAGCAACCTCACATACTCTTTGAAGGACCAAAACGGCAACGCAGCAGTGGTGCGACGTCCGCCCATGGGGGAGCTGCTGCCTAAAGCGCACGACATGGGTCGCGAGTTCTCCATTATCAGCGGTCTTGGCCCGACCGCCGTTCCAGTGCCCATCGCCTATGGCTACTGTGAAAGCCCCGACGTTACCGGCGCCCACTTCTACGTTATGAGCCAAGTTGACGGCAAGGCTCTTTTCGAACTCGAAGACGCTGAGGAGTACTTGGAAGTCGAAGCTCGCGCCAAGGTAGGCCTCTCTTTCATGGATGTATTAGCGGCGCTCCACTCAGTCGACCCCGACGAAGTCGGTCTAGGCGAACTAGGGAAGAAAGAGGATTACGTCGGGAGGCAAATCAGAACTTGGTATCGAAGCTGGGAGGCGTCGGCCGAAGGAGCCTCATACGATGATCCCGACTTGCACGAACTGCACGGATTTTTAGAGGCCAGACGACCTGAACAGGGTCCAGCGCGCGTTGTTCATGGCGACTACGGACTTCACAACTGTTTGGTAAACAACAAGGGCGAGCTGACCGCTGTTTTGGATTGGGAAATCTCCACTCTTGGCGACCCAATGGCTGATTTCGCCTATGCCCTCAATACTTGGGCCGAGCCGAGTGATGAACTAGTAAATAAAGAAAACGCCCCAACATTGGCAGAAGGCTTCCTGGGACGGTCGGAACTCATTGAGCGGTATGAATCCAGAACGGGCTGTGATTTAAGCAATCTGCCTTACTACATCAGCTTTAATCACTTTAAGACTGCCTGCATTGTCCATGGGGTTTATGCACGTTACATGCAGGGGCAGAAATCCACCGAGGGCGTAGATCTTGACTACTACAGAACTCGCATTGGAGTCTCAATCGAGTTAAGCAAGCAAGCTGCCTCCGAACTTTCCTAAGGATTGCGATTTGCTAACAGATTGGAATCCCTTGCTGCGGCAACAGTTCTCCGAGCCGTACTGGGCGGAACTGCAAGGTTTCATTCAACACGAAAGGCAGGTTGCCGAGGTCTATCCGCCAGAAACGGATGTCTACGCAGCCTTACACCTCACCTCGTTCGCTGACGTCAAAGTTCTCATTCTTGGTCAAGACCCGTATCACGGACGTGGGCAGGCTCACGGGTTGTGTTTCTCGGTTCGTCATGGGGTTCCGATTCCACCGTCGTTACAGAATATTTATAAGGAAATGCACGCGGATCTAGGTGTTGTTCCGCCCGATCACGGAAACCTAGAAGAGTGGGCGAGACAGGGTGTGTTGCTCCTGAACACAGTACTGACAGTGAGAGCTAGGAATGCCGGCTCCCATCGCAATCATGGTTGGGAAAGCTTCACAGATGAAATTATTCGTGTGGTCAATCAGAAGAAAGAACGTGTCGTCTTTTTACTGTGGGGAGCCTTTGCTCAGAAAAAAAAGATCCTGATCGACGGGCCACAACACTTCATAATCGAATCTCCCCATCCCTCGCCTTTAAGTGCGCATAGAGGCTTTTTAGGTAGCAAACCCTTCTCTCGAGCCAATGCAGCATTAGAGGAAGCCGGTCGAGGTGCGATCGATTGGACCCTGTCTCATAGCTGAATTCGAGTTAGACGCGGCTCAAATCTTTTATGCCCCTCAACCCATTCAACTTGCGTCAGAGTGACGTTGCTTAATTCCTCGGAAATGCCGACCGTAAAGCGTCCGCAGTGCACTGCAAGTCCGCGGGCCCAAACCTCGCTGAGCCATCGCGGATGTAATCGGATTTCGATCCGGCTGTCTCTGCCTGCAATCTGTCCCTCGACTGCAGACTCGCGAGAGAGATCCACGTGACACACAAACGGAAGTAGGGCTGGATTGGGGATAGCGGGTCGTTGATGGCTCAGGGCGCGCACGAATGAACGTCGCGCTCGTAACTTTGTTGCATCGAAGAGGTGACGACTGATAGCTGGCGCAAAATCCCAACCCCTTCGATCACCTGCATCGACAACTGTCGCCATTGCGCGATCAAGAAACTCATGAGGCAAAGTTGTGACGACTTCGCCCATTCGCACGGCACGTTCTCTTGATAAGTCAAAAAGAAAGTCCTGTACGCCCTCAGACCGGAGTCGTTCTAAAGCAGTTTTTAGCCACCAGCGTCTTTGGTGGTCAGCTTCGTGCCAAGGTGCCCATTCTTCAATAAACCCTCCGTCGGAAATAGCAAATTCCCACAGCTCGAATATCTCCAGACATCTAGGTTTGCGGCCACCGAGGGCCACGAGACTTTTCTCTGCGTGAATGTCGGGGTGATGAGTAAGTGAAACTTCGCCGCGAGACCAGCAGATGGTATGTCGTTGCCCTTCGCAATCAACCTCGAAGCTGCTCTCGGCGACACCGTCGTACCAAGCCATCTGCTCTACCTTAGAGCCTTGATTTGGGGATCTTTTCGACAGTGAATTTCCACAACTACGAAGTTATCTACCCGGTTGCTGTGACAGCTGACTAAGCAAGACAATCCTGGTTGAACCTTGATGCCGTCGCTAAGTGAAGCGGCTATTTCAGATCGCCATGAGAATGATTAGTACCCTGGCACCTCATGCACGAGCTAGTGGTACGAAATGCCCGGATTATCGATGGGAGCGGGTCGCCTGAATTCTTGGGCGACCTGGCTGTGTCCGACGGGCGCATCACAAACGTCGGGAAAGTGGATGGGCAAACCCAAAGAGAACTGGATGCAGACGGTCAACTACTCCTGCCTGGATGGGTGGATATCCACACTCATTACGACGGCCAGGCAACCTGGGATCCAGAGATGACACCCTCATCATGGCACGGAGTGACGACGGCGGTCTTTGGTAACTGCGGTGTCGGTTTTGCGCCAGTCCGGAAAGGGACCGAAGGGTTCCTCATCAATTTAATGGAGGGAGTGGAAGATATTCCTGGCACCGTTCTCGCGGAAGGAATCGACTTCTCATGGCAAAGTTACCCCGAGTACCTTGATGTCTTGGAAAGCATGCCTCGAGTCATGGACATTGGCAGCCAAATACCACATGGAGCCTTGCGATTTTTCGTAATGGGTGAGCGAGGCGCCGACCATCTCGAAGTGCCGACTCAGGGCGAGCTCTCTCAATTAGAAGGCTTGATATGTGAAGCCTTAGATGCGGGAGCCTTGGGATTTAGCACGAGCCGAACCACGAAGCATAAGACCGCTGATGGTCGCCTAACGCCTTCCCTCAGCGCGGGAGACCCGGAGTTGACCGCTATCGCTACTGCGATGCGCGAGGCCAAAGCAGGGGTCCTGCAGGTCAATAGCGATTTTGGGCCCGGCGAATTCGAGGCTTTGCGTCAAGCCGCTGAAATCTCCCAACGACCGCTATCAGCGTTAATTATCCAGGTCGACCATGAGCCTGATCTCTGGCGACAGACCCTAAGACAAATCGGAAAGGCGAATGAAGAAGGATTGGCGGCAACCGGCCAGGTGGGCTGCCGCCCGATCGGCGTTTTGTTGGGGCTTGAAGCAACCGTTAACCCACTCGGTAATCACCCTGCCTATAAGACGATTGCTCAGCTTCCTCTCGATGAACGCGCTGTGTTATTGCGCAATGACCGAGAGCTGCGAACCCGACTAGTAGAAGAACGTCCACAGGATGCATTTAGCGAATGGATGGACTACGCCTTAACACGAGCATTTGAGTTAGGCCCTGAACTGAATTACGAACCAGAGCCCGATACATCGGTCGCGGCTCGTGCCGCTCAACTGGGTGTAAGCCCCTGGCAAGTGCTGTTGGACCTTCTAGCTAGAGGCGATGGAGACACTCTTCTCTTGTATCCGTTTGAAAATTACAGTTCAGGGTCGTTAAATGAAATCTTTGAGATGCTCACGGACCCCCACACCATATGTGGGGTCGGGGATGCAGGCGCTCATGTGGGAACGATATGTGACGCTTCCTACCCGACCTATCTCCTGACACATTGGGGCCGCGACAGGACCCGGGGTGAACGCCTCCCACTTGAATTCCTGGTCAATAAACAAACACGAAGAACTGCGGAAACGTATGGGCTTCTAGACAGAGGGTTATTGCAGCCAGGGTATAAAGCCGACTTCAACGTGGTTGACTTTGAACGTCTATCGGTAGGAACGCCAGAATTGATTCGTGATCTACCGGCGGGTGGGAAGCGTCTAGTTCAACGTCCGCAGGGATACAGCCATACCTTCGTTTCCGGTTTGGAAGTTGCCCAGGGAGGCGAGCCCACAGGAGAGCGACCCGGGCGACTAATTCGTGGCGCTCAGGCCAGCCCTAAGTAGCACACCGATGACTGAGCCACTGCCGCTTTCCGACGTAACTGTGATTGATCTAACCATCGCTCGAGCTGGACCGACGGCGGTGCGGCAGCTAGCTGACTGGGGCGCGAACGTTGTGCGGGTGGAATCACCAGAAGGCGGTTTCGAGGCAGGGGGACGATCGTCACCTGACTACTTGAATCTCCATCGAAATAAGCGGTCGCTAATTGTCGATCTGAAGCATCCCGATGGCCGGGCTGCGCTTCATCGGTTAGTCCAGTCGGCCGATGTGTTGGTAGAGAACATGCGCAGCGCGGTCAAATACAAGCTGGGCTTCGACTTCGAGAGTCTTTCGAAAGTGAACCCTCGCATTATCCTCGGCTCTATTTCCGGGTTCGGTCAAGACGGGCCTTACGGTCAACGCGGCGGGGTTGATCAGATTGCCCAGGGCCTAGGGGGCATGATGAGCGTAACTGGGCTTCCCGAGCAGGGACCGGTTCGAGCGGGTGTCGCCATAAGTGACATAACAGCTGGTTTACAGCTTGCTATCGGGATTCTGACAGCTCTTCATGAACGGCAAAGAACAGGGAAAGGGCGATGGGTTCACACGTCATTGCTTGAGTCGATGATCGGGATGCTCGACTTCCAAGCGGCCCGGTGGACCGTCGCCGGCGACAACCCACCTCAAGAAGGAAATGATCATCCGACTCTGGGACCTATGGGAATGTACAAGACCCGGGACGGATATATAAACCTTGCAGCTTCAGGCGGCCGGCTTTGGGAAGCCTTCTGTCACGAATTGGGGGTCGATAGTTGGTTAGACGACCCTAGGTTTTCAACCGTATCTTCTCGGCGAACAAACAAAGCTGAACTGAACCAACTCATTGAGGCACGGTTACACGACGATACGTCTGAAAATTGGGTGATTCGCCTCAATGCTGTAGGTGTGCCGTGTGGTCCTGTGAATACTGTTGCTGAAGTGTTCGATGACCCCCAGGTGAAATACCTTGAGATGGCTAAACCTGTAGAACATCCGATATCCGGACACATTGAGATACTCAAAAACGCGACCAATATAGAAGGTGTGTCATCGGACATTCGAATGCCGAGCCCGCTAAAGGGAGAACATTCGCGCGAGCTTCTAAGCGAGTTCGGATTTACAGAAGATGAAATTGACCGACTAGCCCAAAGTGAAGCGATCCAAGTTCACCCCGAGTAGGGAGTTGTTGTTAGAGGGTTTCAATCCGCCGCCAAGGACCCTAGAACCCAGCGTGTTTATCGACCACGCCTTCGAATGGGCGTCCCTCGCGCAGCGCTACGAGATTTCTGCAAAACCTCTCAAGGTTTCGGCGGCCTCGATGCTGGCTCGCTCCGGCAGTGTGGGGTGTCATCACGCAATTTTCGAATCCCCACAAAGGGCTGTCGGCGGGTAAGGGTTCAACGGGGGCTACGTCGAGGGCTGCTCCACCGATAATTCCATCTTGGAGTGCTTTTTCGAGACCAGGACCATCGATGATCTCGCCCCTGGTGACATTCAGAAAAATGGCTGTTGGCTTCATCTGTTCAAAAAAGCTGTAGTTACACATTCCCCTGGTGTCCTCGGTGAGAGGCAGGCCTACTGCTAACACGTCGCTCGTCGTCACTATGTCAGCTAAAGACTTCATGTCTTCGACTTCAGCGACCCCATCGCTAGGTTCGACTGGGAACGCATCGACGGCCCTAACTTTCATTCCAAACGCAGTTGCCCTTCGAGCTAAGTGCCGGCCTGTGCCACCAAACCCAACAATTCCCATTGTTAGACCCTCTAGCTCAATCTCAGAAAATCTCATCAGCTCTCGGTTTTCTTGACTCCAGCCTTGAGGTCCTAACTCAATTGCCTTTTTGATCTTGCGAGTTAGAGCCAAGAGCAATCCAAAGGCAGTGTCTGCCAAGTGGCCGCCGACTAAGCCCTTTTCTCCGGTCAGAATGACATCACTATTCACGAATTCGTCGAACATGAACATGTCAACACCCGATGCTGTCGCATGGACCCACTTAAGATTCGGCGCTGATTCGAAAAGCCATTTGGGAGTAATTCCCAATATCACATCAGCAGTGGAAGCGAATTCGATGCCCTCCTTGGGGCTGTCGACGATTACAACCGTTGAGTCCGGGCCAGCGGCCTCTTGGATCATCGCTTCTTCCTCCGAAGTCACATCCGGCAAGGTGAGGGTCTTTGTGACCAACACATTGAGTGCCTTATCGGGGATGGGTAATTCAGAACTCATGTGTAACTCGTTTCGACGCGACCAATATTCGAGTACTCGGCGACCCAATGTTCCCCAGCCTCTACTTTGTGTCGGGTATAGGCACCAGTTATGACCTTGTGGCCGGCTTCGAGGCTCAAGTCAAAGCGATGCAAAGTAGCAGCGAGTCGTGAGATCGAAACAAAAGGGTTATCGACCTCGTCTTTATGAATGCAGCGAAAGCACTCTTCCTCGTTCCGGTAGAGAACAATTTCAGTCTCGTCAATATCTTTGATTTCGCTTACGGGAATTCCGGATCCCTCGACAATCGCCCAATTGGTCAAATTGTCCGCAATCAGCATGGCGAGGTTCCCGCCGACAACAGCACGACGTTCATTCAGTTCGTAGCCAGCAGCTACCCGCTCGATTCGATCTGGAATCGTCTTAGGGTCAACATCGGGGCCTGCGATGTCTTCGCCAATGGTGAAACACATTTCAGGCTCAATTGTGGCGCCCGCCACAGAATCCGCCGGCATTGAGACCCCGCTCTCGAAGCTTCGCATCAAGTGCCCAAATGGCCGATCATCGATTCCGACTTGCTTTCTTGCCCGATCTGAGGTCAGGCCAACTTTCCAACCAACCTGCGTTAACCCGCTCTCGACTCTTCTTCTTCGAATCTCTGCCTGAATAGCTAGCCCGTCATTGAAATCGAGATCAACGAAGGCTTCCTCGGGAAGAGCTTTGTCGCTTTGGTAGTAATCCCAAAGGACATCAGCGGCGTGTTTTTGGGAGCTGTTGAGGGAGTTCACTAAACCGAAGGTAGTCGGGGTTGCGCTTTCTTGCCCGTTTGTGCGAATTGGAAGAGCTGTTAAATACTTGCGGAAAGACCTTTCAACTGCCCCCTAAATATTTAGCGGTTGAAAATAAGCTGACCTCAGTACGATCTGGTCTCATGGGTGAACAGTCGATGACCTTCGGTGAGGTAATGGAACTTGAACACCACGGCCCGGACACCTGGGTGGGGTTAAGTCCTGAGTATCAATGGGGGCGCATATATGGCGGACAAGTGATCGCTCAAGGTCTTAGAGCGGCGTTTGCAACAGTCGACGAAACCTTCGGGCTCCATTCCGTTCACGCCTATTTCATACGTGGGGGCACCCTGAACGAACCCGTTCGCTACGAGGTTGATCGTCTCCGCAATGGACGCTCGTTTTGTACCAGAGCCGTGGTGGCTCGTCAGAGTGGGGGAGCGATTCTTAATCTCTCGTGCTCGTTTCACGTCGCTGAAGAAGACGCAGAGATTCAAACCGCTCGAATGCCTCTTGCCCCGGATCCGCAAGATTGCAGCACCCGAGAAAATGATCACATGAATCTGCTGTTGGAGCGTCGCGCTCTGAATAGTCCGCCCGGAGCGGGGAGATCAATGGGTTGGGTAAAGATTCGCGACCAAATTACTGACGACCCTCGGCTCCATTTGTGTGGCCTTGCATTCACTTCTGACTCAATTCAATTCGACGCTGCTAGGTCGTTGCACCCCATCCAGGCGCCGCGGGAGGAATATCAACAACGATTTATGGGGGCGTCGCTCGATCACGCCATGTGGTTCCACCGCCCTGCGCGAGCAGATGAGTGGCACCTCTATGAATGGGATTGCCATGGGCTCACCGGATCGAGAGGTATGACCGTGGGCAATCTATTTGCGTCCGACGGGCGGCACGTTGCCACAATTGCCCAGGAAGTATTGCTGAGGGAACGGAGATAGGCCTAGATCAGTCCTCGGCGACTTTCGCTCCAGGAAACATCACGGTCCAATCGAGGCTCTCCCGGTAGGCCGAGAACGCGTTCTCCCAAGATGTTTCTCTGAATCTCGTCTGTGCCGCCTCGAATCGACATCGATGGCGCCGTAAGTGTTTCTATGTATCCGTGGCCGTTTTCGAGCATCCCATGGGCTCCCGCTGTTCTGTTCGCGAGATACGAGCGGCTCTTGTACGAATTAACGGTTCTGAGTTTGGCGCCACTTCCGGCCGGTCCCGGAGATCCGGTGGATCTAGCCTCATCGCCCGCTCGTTGAGCAGTCCAACGACTGGCGGTATCGCGGGCGTAAATAGCGGCAACCTTATTTCGCCAGTCACTGCTTTGTTCTCCGACTAGAACCTGCAGATCGGCTACCCAACTTGGCAGTTTCAAGCCTCGAGCGTTGCCATCCCCGCCGCCGCGGCTGCCCCCTCCGGCGCGTTCGTGCGCTAACACGGTCATAGCCACCCGCCAACCTTCACCGACGCCTCCAATGCGCCACTGGTCGGAAATTCGAGCACCGTCTACGAAGACCTCGCTGAAATGAGCATCTCGGTTCATTTGCATCAGGGGCCTTATCTCCACGCCAGAGAGCGACATCGGTATTGCAAACATCGTCAGACCCTTGTGTTTGGGTTGAGTGGGATCTGTGCGAGCCAGACAGATAGCCCAATCGGCCCACATGGCTCTACTAGTCCAAGTCTTCTGGCCTCCCAATATCCATTCGTCACCGTCCTGCTGCGCAGTGAGGGCAACATTTGCCAGGTCAGAGCCGGCTTCAGGCTCCGAAAACATCTGACACCAGATCGCCTCGCCCGATGCAATAGGTCTCAACCAATCTCTTCGCTGGACTTCGGTTCCGTGTTCCAATAGGGCAGGACCCACCATCCCTAAGCCGATAGCGAAGGGGTATAGGTCGGGTACTACGAACTCTCTCAGGACGCGCCCGACAAGAGAATTTTGATGAGCTGACGCGTCTCGGCCTCCGTGTTCTTTCGGCCAGGTGGGAACATGCCAACCATCTCGCACTGTGTTTGCAAGATACCGACGGCCTTCATCAAGGTCATCTGACCCCGCGCCCATGGTGCTGAGTCTCGTGTCTGCGCTTCTCCGATCCAGAATGAGCGCCAACTCGGTTCGGATTTGCTCTTCGGTCAAATCATTCACGTCTGGACACCCCGTTTCCCGTTTGCGCTTACTTACGCGAGAAATTAGGAACACGACGCTCGTTCATGGCTGCGACGCCTTCTTTCCAGTCGTCGGTCCCGCGCAATCGGTCCTGCTCTTCTTTTTCTCGATCAGTGGCAGCTTTAACGGCCTGCGGTAAATGTCCCCTCATAGTTTGCCGAATTGATTCCACGGCAAGTGGAGCGGACGTTGCTATTTCGGAAGCGAAATCGATTGCGCTAGAACGAAGATCGGCAAGTGGTACTAGGTGATCCACCAGGCCGATCTTCGCTGCCTCATCGCCGTTTATGCGAGCACCTGTGTAGAGCAGCTCCAACGCCTTTTGTTGCCCGACCAGCGCGGGAAGAGTAACCGTTAACGCGAATCCATGGTGAAAACCGAGCCGTGCGAAGTTTGCGGTGAAACGGGCTTCCGAGGCAGCGATTCGAAAGTCAGCGAAACAAGCAACACCCAAGCCGCCGCCCACCGCGGCGCCCTGCACCGCTGCAACAACCGGTGTTTTGCAACTGAAGAGATCAAATGCAGCGTCATAAAGATGCCTTGCGGAACCGTCGGCATTCTTTGCAGTAATTTCGCCACCGCGACTTCCATCGTTGTGGAATTGGGCACCTGCACAAAAATTCTTACCTTCCGCACACAGAACTATTGCTCGACAATTTTCATCGTTATCTAAGTCCCCGAATGCAGACACGAGTCCGTCTATCAGTTCCAGATCGAAGAAATTGTTGGGCGGGCGGCGGATTTCCGCGACGGCCACATAATTATCAAGGGAGACGTGCAGGTCTCCATACACAGCGAATTCAGTCATGCTGTGATGCTAGATCTGATCGAAGTCTTTTGCGTTAATGATCTATCTCTAATTCAGAACAGCTGAACCGCCGGTGACTAATGGATAGAGCTGGTCGGCACCTTGGGCTACTGCGATTTTGCCGAGCCATCTACTCCACTCGGCATCACTTCCGTACTCTTTTCGCCACGACCACAACCGTCGGCTCAAATGATGGAGTGGGTACTCCTGAGTCATTCCCATAGCTCCATGGGCTTGATGGCAAGCTTTTGTAGCCCGGGCTGCAGCCTGGTTGGCTACCAACTTGGCTGCAGCAATTTCGAATTGCGCACTGCCTCGGGCTGCCTCCCTTGCCGCAGTTTCTGCGACCATTCGAGCTAGGGCAGCATCCTGAGCGCCCCAAACTAGATGCTGTTGAACGGCCTGGAATTTGGCGACGGGACGCCCAAATTGAACGCGGTCGTTCGTGTAAGAAACCGTTAGTTGGCTCATCTTTTCAATTGCGCCGGCCATTAGAGCGGCGCGTGATAGCGCTCCTCGAAAGCGGAAGGCTTCGAGATCTATGCCGGGCGCAGCTATCGCGAGAGGCACCTGAACATTTTCAAACGTCACAGTGTCACGTGGTTCGCCAGCCATGTTTGTCATGGGCTCGATAGCGCATTGAGCGCTGTCGACGGACGCAATTACAGTTTGATCTTCGATCGACAAAGGAACCACAATTCGCTCCGCGACGCGAGCCCATGGGACACGCAGCGCACGTCCCGTGATCGTTACTTCGTCACCAGATACAGAACCGGTTACATTCTCCCGCCCATTGGGAACGACTGTAGTAATACCGTCGGGTAACTCCTGACTTGAGTTAGCGAGCAGCCACCCGGCGAGAATCCCAGTTTCGGCGGCTGGAATAGGTGCAGCGTGGTAACCAACCAGCCGCAATACCTCAAGCGCGTCGAGCAATGACCCTCCGGACCCCCCGGCATCTTCATCGATGGAAATCCATGGGAAACCAGTTTCGGCAAACGCATTCCAGATTTCGGGCGCTTGACCTCTTGCTTCAGCGGCTTGAATCGATTCGTGGTCGCAGATCTCAGAAAAGAGACGATCAGCGGTTTCGGTCACTAAGGGATCAACCAAACTGTCTTCTGTCATGCCGGTAGACCTTTCAAGCCCTTGGAAGCAACGGATCTGAGAATTTCGATAGTTCCGCCTCTTATCGTGTTACCTGGGAAAGTGACGACACATTGAGAAAGTAGTCGCTCAAACAGAGACTCCGAGTCGGGCGAATATTCGAGATCGATTAGATGAACAAGTTTCTCAACTACTTCCTGCTCGTATCGGGTACCCATTTCCTTTACTAGCGATGACTCGACCGATGGAGCCTCCCCCGTATCGATTAAGCGAGCTACGGAAAGGGAAAGGTTGCGAATGCCCCACCAGCGCGCAATAAGCTCGCCGAACAGCTCGGTCACGGTATTTTCGAGCTCAGTTCCATGTGCCTCGCGCAGCAGTTGCTCAACAGTTGAGAAGGGCGACAACCAACGATCGGGTCCGCCACGCTCATAGGCCATCTCAGTCGTATTTTGATGCCAACCCATTCCGAGATCCCCAACCACGTTGGTATCGGGTACAAAAACCTCGTTGAAGGTGACTTCATTGAAGTGGTGTGAACCGTCCAGGAAAGGGATGGGGCTAATCTCCAGACCGGGCGACTTGAGGTCGATGAGGAGCTGCGATAAGCCAGCGTGTTTGTTGCCGTCCTCCATCGGCGAGGTTCTCAATAAGCACACAAACCAATCATTCTCATGTGCACCGGAAGTCCAAATTTTCGTACCATTTATGATCCAGCCGTCCGATGCCCGCTCGGCTTTGGTGGAGACAGAAGCGAGATCGGATCCACTATCAGGTTCGCTCATCCCGATAGAAAAGCCGAGTTCACCTCGGCAAATAGAGGGCAGGAACCGTTCCCGTTGCTCCTCGGTTCCAAATTTAAGAATGACATTTCCTGTCTGGCGATCCGCTACCCAATGGTGGCCTACCGGCGCGCCCCATCGAAGCATTTCTTCAACCACGATGAAGCGGTCCACCGCTGTCCGGTCTGAGCCACCCCATTCCTTCGGTAGAGCCATCCCTACCCATCCCCTCTCAGCCATTTTTAAGGAGAAGTCTTTGTCTTTTCGCGCCGCCATTCCGAGACACGGTTCGTGTGAACCGGGCGGTAACTCTTCGGCAAGAAACTCTCGTACCTCTTGTTGGAGACGCAGCTCCGCTTCGGTCAATTCTGTTGGGGTAAAGCGCATGATTCTTATTCTCCGCACAGGCGATGAGTAAGTCAATCTAACTCCACAACCAACGGCAGGACACTTGAAGTTACTGAACGAACAAATTGCTTAACCGGCGGGCATCTGATGTTATTTGTCGTGTTGGCGGACTTCCCAGCGAAGATCGGAGAATGTGTATCGTGAAGGGCCCATTTGAGGGATATTCAGCTGTAGTCAAGCCAGAGTGGATTGACTTCAATGGTCATTTCAACGCTGGCTATTACTTGGTGTGCTTCGACGATGCGATCGAATCCTGGATGGACTTCGTCGGTCTCGGGCGTGCTCACCGTGACTTACACGCCGTTACAACATTCTCTGCTCAGAACCATGTCACTTATTTGCGTGAAGTGCATGAAGGGGCACATCTAACTGTCAGTACACAGCTCTTAGGTTTTGACTGGAAGCGTATACATGCCATGCAGGTCATGGTGAACAATGACGAAGAGTATGTTGCTGCAACGTGCGAGGTCATGTCCCTCCACGTTTCGGAGGAAACACGTCGTGTGTCAGAAATGCATCCAGATGCGCATACACGTTTAGAAGAAATCTGGGAAAGCCATAAAGAGTTGGAGACACCGCCACAAGTTGGTCAAGTAATTGGTGTACCTGGTGGGTCAACGGACTCGTAACCAAAGGAAGAGCTCAGGAATGGGACAACGTTTAGAAGGTAAGCGGGCAGTTATAACCGGTGGCGGCAGAGGTATAGGCAAGGCAATAGCCCTCTCTTACGTTCGAGAAGGTGCGCAATGTGTTGTCACCAGTCGCAAATTAGATGACTTAGAGGCAACTTCAGGGGAAGCCCCCAAAGGGACGATCAAGCCATTCGTCTGTGACGTCTCGAATGACGAATCGGTTGCTGCGATGGCTGAGTTTGTTAATGACGAATTTGGAGGAGTGGACATAGTTGTCAATAACGCAGGTATCCATGCCGCCGGAAGATTTCTGGATATTGATCCAGCCACGTACACGCGCCTTTACGAGGTGAACGTCGTCGGAATAGTCCGAGTAAGTCAAGCGTTTTTGGGTGGAATGATTGAGAGGGGGCGCGGCAGTATCGTCAACATTGCCTCTACAGCGGGACTGTTTGAGTCTCCCGGCCAAGCGCCTTATAACGCATCTAAACACGGAGCTGTAGGGCTAACTCGATGCATGGGTTTGGAGTTAGCGTCATCCGGTGTTACGTGCAACGCGATTTGTCCCGGCTTTGTCGACACACCCATGTTGGACGGATTCGCCGAACTAGTGGGTGCAGAATCTGACGAATTGCGTAATCAATTGGCGAAACGAACTCCCATGGGACGTATCTTGTCGCCCGATGAGATCGCTAATTTGGCGGTGTACTTAGGTAGTGATGAAGCGTCTGGTATGACCGGACAAACTATGGCGATAAGTAACGGCATGCGGATGTCGTGAATGTTGACGCGGAGGCACTAGCGCGAGCCTTTGAACGTGTCGGGGCAAAATGTCGAGGAGACGCGCAGTTTGTTCAGGCCACGAAGTTCTGGAATGGAACTCTTCGATTAGGAATAGGCCAGACTGTCCTGCTCTTTCGCTTTGACGAAGGCCAATTGCAATCTGTGTCCGAGGGCGACGACGGCCCCTTTGATGAACCCGGCAATTTCGGCTTTGATGCCTCGATTCAGGCTTGGAATAAGTTGTTGCTGCGATCGCCGGACAGTCAACAGCTGGCAGGTCCCGGTTGGTCGGGCGACGTCGTTCGGACCGGCGATAGGGATACCTATTGGCGTTATTACCCAGCCCTCAGGCGCCTAATCGAACTTGCCAGTCAAGAACTCAAGTAAGTACAACTTCAAATATGCGCCGGAATTTTCTATCCGCATATAGGTAGATAGTTCTAGGCTAGGGGTATGCCTCAGCATCGTTCGAACACTTCCACTGCCGGCCGTAACCAGGCTGGAGCGCGAGCACTATGGCGCGCGACAGGTATGACCGACGAAGACTTCCACAAACCGATCGTCGCAATTGCCAACTCCTTTACTCAGTTCGTTCCCGGTCACGTGCACCTGAAAGATTTAGGTCAAATGGTTGCCCGCGAGATCGAACAGGCGGGCGGAGTGGCCAAAGAGTTCAACACCATTGCTGTCGATGACGGAATCGCCATGGGTCATGACGGAATGCTTTACAGCTTGCCGAGCCGTGACTTGATAGCGGACTCAGTTGAATACATGGTGGAAGCTCACTGCGCCGACGCCCTTGTTTGTATCAGCAATTGCGACAAAATCACTCCAGGGATGCTCAACGCCGCGATGCGTCTCAATATTCCGACGGTCTTCGTTTCTGGTGGCCCGATGGAGGCAGGTAAGACCAAACTCGCCGAAAACAAAGTTGATTTGATTAACGTCATGATTGTCGCCGCTGATGATTCGGTCAGCGACGAAGATGTTCTTGAGATGGAACGTTCGGGATGCCCTACCTGTGGCTCGTGCTCCGGAATGTTTACGGCCAACTCTATGAATTGCTTGACCGAAGCTCTCGGCCTCTCTTTGCCAGGAAACGGCACCGTGGTGGCCACACATGCGGACCGGAAAGAATTGTTCCTAAGTGCCGGACGATTGATCGTTGATTTATGCCGTCGCTACTACGACGATGATGATTATTCGGTGCTTCCCAGGAGCGTGGCCAGTTTTGACGCGTTCGAGAATGCAATGTCGTTGGACATAGCCATGGGCGGCTCGACAAATACCATTTTGCATCTCTTGGCTGCTGCCCAGGAAGGCGGGGTGGACTTCACAATGGCCGATATAGATCGGTTATCAAAGAAGGTCCCCAATATTTGCAAGGTTGCACCTGCAACTGAGCTCTTTCACGTCGAAGACGTCCATCGTGCTGGAGGGGTTATGGGCATCTTGGCTGAGCTGAATCGAGCGGGCTTGCTGAATAATGAAGCTCCAACTGTTTATGCGTCGAGCCTCTTTGAAGCTTTAATGCAGTATGACGTGGCTAGCAACGATGATGAGTCCTTGCACGAGTTCTATAGAGCTGGACCAGCAGGCATCCCTACCCAGGTGGCATTTAGTCAGGCCGAGCGCTACAACTCCTTAGACCTCGACCGACAACAAGGCTGTATCCGTTCAGTGGAACACGCTTATAGCGCTGACGGTGGCTTGGCTGTTCTCTACGGCAATTTGGCTGAGGATGGGTGTGTCGTCAAAACAGCCGGAGTGGACGAAGCAAATCTGGTCTTTACAGGAAGAGCGCATGTTGTCGAGAGCCAAGATGAAGCTGTCGACCATATTTTGAATGACAAAGTCACTGAGGGGTCCGTAGTAGTCGTTCGATACGAAGGTCCTAGAGGGGGGCCTGGAATGCAAGAAATGCTGTATCCAACGTCGTATCTCAAATCAAAAGGCCTTGGCAAAGCGTGCGCGCTTCTGACTGACGGGCGCTTTTCGGGTGGCACCTCTGGTCTTTCAATTGGGCACGTCTCGCCTGAAGCTGCCGCTGGAGGAACAATCGGCCTGGTTCGAGATGGCGACATTATCCAGATAGATATCCCGAACCGCTCGATTCATCTTCAGGTCGACGACGACCTTCTCGCTGAGAGAAGAAAGTTTCAGGACGAGTTGGGTTGGAAACCAGAAATGCAACGCCCACGAAAGGTGTCCGCTGCTCTTAAGGCGTACGGCTTGATGGCGACTAGTGCCGACAAGGGCGCAGTCCGCGATTTGAGCGCATTCTTATAAGACAACTCCTGAGCTCTCGGTTTAATCTTCTCGCATCTATCGTCCGGATCGTTTCCGCTGATCCACAAGGCGATAGGTTCCTGATATGGAGATTTTCGGTGTAGTTAATGCCTCTCCAGACTCGCTGGCGAATTTTTCGGTTGTCTCTAATGAGGAAGAGGCGAAAAGATATGGCGCCGAGTTGCTGAGTCGGGGCGCAGACCATTTAGATGTTGGAGCTCAAGCCTCACATGGTGATGCTTCTTTCGTCACTCCTGAACAGGAATGGGAAATCGTCGAAGGGCCCCTCAAAGGTCTTCTATCGCTTGGAGTCGAGGTTTCTATCGACACTTGGCAAGTAGAGACCGCTAGACGCGCATTGGATGCTGGGGCGTGCGTACTCAACGCGACCGACGCATTGCAGAGCGAAGAAATGATTGAACTGGCCGCAAGCCGCGAGATCCAGGTTGTGTTGCCCTTTATGTTAGGACCCGACCCTCGACACCTGAAGCACATAGAAGGTGATCCAGTTCAAGTCATGGTCGATTGGTTCGACTTACAACTTGAACGCGCAGAGCGGTGGGGGATTAGAGACCGGCTCATATTGGATCCCGGAACTGGATTCTCCCCACCTCACTGGAACTGGGAAGAGAGATTCGAATACCAAAAAGCTATCTACTCCGGTCTAAGCAGGCTCCGACGGTTCGAGCTGCCGATATATGTGCCGATTGCTTGGAAGCAGACCCCAGACAGGCTGGAGCTTGTTGACTTAGTCTTAAGCCAAGAAATCGAATATGTAAGAGCCCACATACCCGAACAAATCCGTCAAAGACACGCTGCGATTCGAGAAGGAAACCCGTTACCCACCTCAGAGACTTGGGAAGGGTATGAGTAACGATCTACCCAGGTATCGCTTCTAAGCGCGCTCGCACGTGTTTGTGGTGAGGTGTCAGAGCTAGCCAATCGCGATCTTCAATATCGGTCAACTCATTCACTGACACACCGTGGATCTTGTGCTCCCCGTTCTCGTCGGGGTACTCCATACCAAAGCCGTGAGGGAGGCTGACCTGACCTTCCATCATCGTGTCGGTTATGTCTGCTGGAGCCTCGGCCTCACCGCGTTTTGTGATAACTCGAACCCTCTGACCGTCCGCTACCCCCAGCCGTTCAGCATCAAGCGGGTTAATGCGCAATGCCCCGTCCTTGTCTTTCTTTCGCCACGACGGATCCCGAATCACGTCGTTAACCGTTGAACCACGATGTTCTCCAGCGCTCAGGACAAACGGAAATGCGTCGGTAGGAGAGGCGGGTTCTTCCGAAGCTAAACCTCGCAGCTCGTCCACCAATTCTTCTATGTGAATGTGAATTTTGCCGTCTGGAGTTTTGATTCGGTCGAAACTAGTTGAGTAATCGCTAGTGCTGAAAATCATCCCTGATTTCGCGTTGATTAGCGCATCGAACAAGTTGTTAGCGAGTTCTAGGCCATCGCCTTTAATGCCGGCCTCCCGGATTGCGTCAGGAAAACGCATTGAGGCTTGCATTGCTGAGCCGAACATGATGGCCGCTGGGCCCATCTCACCGAGGCTTTGTCCAAGGGAACGGTATAGCGCAGTGGGTAGTTTGGCGCCAAGGTCTGGATTCTCCGAGGAGAGGCGTGTGAATGTCTCGATAAACGCTTCGCGGCTTTCCTTAGCTGCTTCGGCTAGCTCTTCGACACCTTCGGGTTCTCCGCCCATTGCCTCTACCAAACGTGAATATATTTCAGCTTCGGGCAGAGTGTCACCTAAGGGTTCGAAAATTGGCTGGCGTATATGGAAATAGTTTGAGGGCATCTCTCCTGCGAAAAACGTTGCTTCGGGCTTTTCGTATTGAGAGGAGGCAGGTAACACGTAATGGGCTTGACGCGCTGTCTCAGTCATGGCGACATCGATTACTACGAGGCATTCGAGCTTGGCGAATGCCTCTCGGAAGCGTTTGGAATCAGGCAAGGTATGTACCGGGTTCGAGGAATCGACGATCATGCCCCTGAATCGGTCGGGATGGTCGGTATCAATTGCATCGGGAATGGCTGCACATGCAACTAGTCCACAGAGCATGGGTGTACCAGTGACGGGTTCGGTCGCACCCTCAGCGCTATGACCGCAAATGGGCGCCAACCGTGTGGGAATGTTCATTCCGCCTTCATTTCCGAAGTTCCCAGTCAGCAGAAACAACAGTCGCTGAAGCCAACTATTTAAGGTCGAGTGCGGAGCCATCTCGATGCCCAAATCCTCTTCAGTTGCTAATGACTTCGCTTTAGCCATTGTCCGCGCTGCGGACCTCAACTCTTCTTCTGGGATTCCACACTTCCGGGCGTAGTCAGTGACATCGACCTCATCAAGTAGGGGTCTTAAATCCTCCCAGCCAACGCACTGTTCATTAAGGAACTTGTCATCGGTAAGACCTTCTTGAGTCATTACCGCCAGAACTGCCGCTAAGGCCCAGGCATCGGTGCCTGGCTTAACGCGCAGATGGTGGTCGGAGATATTTGCTGTTTCCGATACTCGAGGGTCGAATACAACAATTTTTCGTTCATCATCATTTTTTATGGCATTTAGAACATTCCTAGCCTCGGGGAAGCCGTGACTGTGCCAAGGGTTCTTGCCGATGAACACGGCGCAGTCCGTGTGATGGAAATCGGGCGAGGCTCCGATGTCTTGGCGACCGAAGAACTTGCCTTGGACCCAGTACATGCCCGTCTTCTCTTGTGCCAGAGCATTACTGCGGTACTGCATTCCAAGGGTTTGCATAACGCTGCGGACATACGCGCCACCAGTGTGGTTGCCCTGGCCACCACCGCCGTAGTACATGATTTTGTCGCCACCGTAAGAGTCGCGAATTCCAACAAGTTGATCGGCGACTTCTTTAATTGCTTGGTCCCAACTGATTTCCTGGAAGGTTCCATCATCCATTCTCTTCAGCGGAGCAGTAAGGCGGTCGCGTCCGTTTTGGTAGTGGTTGACGCGGAGTCCTTTTTCGCAGGTGTAGCCCTTGCTGGCTGGATGGTCTTTGTCGCCTCGCACGCGAGTGATTTCCCGGCCATCTATTCGCACCTCGATCCCGCAATTGGCGGAGCACAGAACACATGCAGTTTTGTGCCACTCCTTTGTGGGGTCAACATCGGTATCAGACTCGAGAGCTGCATCATTTTCGGCCACGGTTTAACTCCTTGTGCTTTTTCCATATTAGGTGGAATTTGCGAGGTTGGCCTTGTTGTTCAATGAGTAGCGTTGGTCATAGCCCTAAAAAAGGTTTGATTGCAAATAGCGCTAAGTTATTGATGAGGCACCAATAGTTGGAGGAACAGCAAATGCGGGTGAAGGTCGATGCTGAGAAATGTCAAGGGCACAATCGTTGTTTCTCTCTTGCCGTGGAACTGTTCGATGTTGACGATTACGGCTACGCAACAGAAATTGGTGATGGGGAAGTGCCGCCAGACCTAGAAGACAAAGCTCGATTAGCTGCAGCGAACTGCCCCGAGTTCGCAATTACTCTTGAAGAGTAGAGGCGCCAGGTAGGTTGTTGCGAAGATCAGACACCATTTCGCCAGCTCCCCAGGAATTGCCTTCTAAGGCAAGCAAGATGTCAACCAAATTGTTATCTCGGATCCGTTCGAGTTCGCGAACCGTTAAATGACCTGATTGCGCGTCTGACTGACTTCCGATTCGTTCAACGAGCTGGTCACTGAGATCTGGGGTGTCGGTCAACTTCGACCACGGCCAATCCAGAGAGGGTCCGAACTGTTGAATGAAGTGCTTCATTCCACCCTCACCTCCGGCGATTCGGTAGTTCTCGAAGAGTCCCATTTGAGCCCATCTCAAACCAAAGCCAAAACGGATTACATCGTCAATCTCCGCAGTCGTTGCGACCCCGTCGTTGACCAGCCATAGAGCTTCTCGCCAGACTGCCTCCAGGAGGCGGTCTGCGATGAAGGCGTCGATTTCGACTCGAACTTCTAACGGCTTCATACCGACGGTTTGGTACAAGTGCATCGCCGAGGAGACAGAGCTCGGACTGGTTTTCTTTCCTGCTACAACTTCAACCATCGGTAGCAAGTAGACAGGATTAAATGGGTGGCCGACTAGGAAGCGCTCTGGGTATTTCATATCCTCTTGCAGCTCAGAGGGAAGCAGGCCCGATGTAGACGAAGCGATCAAAGCTGATTTTGGCGCAGCTTTTTCGATCTGCTTTAGAACCTGCTTTTTTAATATGACATCCTCAGGCACGCTCTCTTGGACGAGGGCGACCTCGTCAGCTGCCTCCTCAATGGACTGCGTGATTGTCAGCGAACCTTCCCTTGCAGAGGCAAGTCCCATTCGCTCCCACGAGTGGCGAGCGTTTTCCGCTACTTCGCTCACTATCCGTTCTGTCTCTGGCCCCGGGTCGTATACGAGCGCATCAGAACCGCACAACATCCATCTCGCAGCCCAGGCCGCGCCAATAACGCCCGCGCCAATAATCGCGACGCGTTCAGGTTGCGGCATTGCTGTTACGGGGCCCATTTCGTTAATTCCAGCTTCTCGCGAACCTGCCCTGGCCCCATCACTTCGAAGTTGATGGCTTCCAAAATCTCCTTAGCTCGAGCCGTGAGACCCTCGTTGGTGGCCAACTCGCCACGACCCATGTACAGGTTGTCCTCAAGTCCAACACGGGCGTTGCCACCGGCGATGGCAGCCAAAGCCACATACGGAAGCTGATCTCTTCCCAGAGAAAACGCTGAGAACGTCCATTCGGACGGGACATTGTTGATCAAAGCCATGAAAGTGTTTAAGTCATTCGGCGCGCCCCACCGCACCCCCATGCACAGTTGCACCATCACCGGAGAGTCGATTAACCCTTCGGCAACGAGTGCCTTCGCCTCCCACAGTTGACCCGTGTCGAACACCTCTATTTCGGGGCGCGTTCCGATCTCTTGAATTTGGCGAGCCATTTCCGCCAACGTGTCGTGGGTGTTGGTCGCAACGTAGTTACCTTCCCCAAAGTTCATAGTCCCGCAGTCGAGGGTGCAAATTTCGGGATGCAACAAGCGAACATGATCAAGGCGTTCAGTCGCACCAGCTAAATCAGTCTGATTTTTGTCGAGTGGCAAAGGCTCTTCCACAGAACCAATCACAAGATCGCCGCCCATCCCCGCTGTCAGGTTAAGGATGACGTCTATCTTCGACGCTCTCACTCGTTCCACTACCTCCTGGTAGTAATCAACTTGACGATCAGGCTCGCCAGTAATTGGATCTCGAACATGAATATGAGCGATTGCCGCCCCTGCTTCAGCGGCAGCGATGACGTCCTGAGCTATGGCCTCGGGCGTAAACGGTACCTTGTCTGATTTTCCAACGGTGTCGCCGGCCCCCGTTACGGCACAGGTGATGAAAACTTCAGGCATTCCTGTCCTTTCTTGCTGTCGAAAAAGCTAGTGAGTGTCCTGAACTCGGCCACTTGGTAAAAGAGACGCAGATTCAAGAGGAATCCAGTCATAGCGGTAGTAATCAGGCACTAGGAAATTGAGCACCCAGTTCTCTCCTCTTCCCAACAGCGGGTCGTAGCCCATCATCGACTCGTATCGGCTAACCGTACTCAAGCTTCAATAACTCAATGACCATGGTCGGAGGTGACGAAGCAGATGCAATCTCCTAAGTTTGGAGAATGGTAAAACGCGATGTTTACACTCACGGGCACCAACCTGCAGCAGTCAACCAACACGCGAAGCGAACAGCTAAAGCATCAGCAGCCTTTTGTCGTGACGTGATCTCATCGAACTCTCGAATTCTTGACGTCGGGTGCGGGCCAGCGTCCATTTCTGTTGGTTTAGCGGAGTGGGCAGACCAGGGGTTCGTCACTGCAATCGACCTCGGAGATCAAATCCTCGAGACAGCCAACCAGACGATCCGAAATGCGGGCACTGCGAACATAGTTGTTGAGCAAGCGTCCGTATACGAGTTGCCGTATGAAGACCACTCGTTTGATGTGACGTACGCCCATCAAGTGCTGCAACACCTCGCCGACCCGGTTCTGGCAATAACAGAGATGGCTCGAGTTACGAAGAAGGGTGGTTATGTAGCCGTTCGAGACGCAGATTATTACACGATGTCCTGTAGCCCTGAATCGGAGATGATCGATGAATGGCGACGGATTTATCGATTGGTGGCGAGACACAATGGCGCCGAACCAGACGCCGGGCGACATCTTCTGGGCTGGTTCCATCAAGCGGGAATTCACTCAGTCAGGTGTTCGGCGTCAGTAGGTGTATACGCCACTACAGAAGAAAGAGAAGATTGGGGGCTTTCTTGGGCGGATCGCTGTTTAACCACGGGCTTTTCCGAACAAGCAATCGAATATGGTTATGCCTCCAGATCAGAACTAGAGGCACTGGCCGAAGGTTGGCGTGAGTGGGCTGCTAACCCGGATGGCTATTTCCAGTTCATCAATGGCGAAGCCGTCGCTCAGGTCTAGAGCGTTACGAGAGGACATCGAAAAAGAAATGACCACACCAATTCCAGATAATTTCCCTGCGTTGGTCGCACGTGCGGCAACAGACTTTGGGTCAAGCCAAGCAATCTCTGATGGCGACGTCAGTTTCGATTTTGTCGAAATGAGCCGGCGGATTGACAAAGCATCAGCGTCGCTTGTGGCTTCGGGCATCAACCCAGGGGATCGCGTGGCGGTTTGGGCCCCTAACTCTTGGGAATGGGTAGTCGCTGCAATGGGTGTTTTTGGAGCAGGAGCAGTCTTGGTCCCCGTTAACACCCGATTCAAAGGGCGGGAAGCAGCATTCGTTCTCCAAAAAGCTGAAGTGAAACTTCTATTTACTGTCGTGGGATTCTTGGGGAATGACTATGTAACTGATTTGAGAGAATCAGGAGAACAGGTTGAGTCTTTGCAGGACGTCGTAATCCTTCGAGGCGACATACCTGAAGGCACCACTTCATTTGACGACTTTCTTGCTCGAAGTACCGAAGTTCATCAGCAAGAAGCGAAAAGTCGGGCATCGAAAGTTTCGGGTTCAGACCTAGGTCTAATTATGTTCACCTCAGGCACGACCGGTGTCCCCAAGGGCGTAATGGTTGAACAGGGTCCGATCATTCGCGGTTTTACTCACTATGCACGTGAGTTGGGTATGAGGCAGGGCGATCGCATGTTGATCGTCAATCCGTTTTTCCATGCATTTGGGTTCAACGGAGCCATTAATCCTTGTTTCATTCATGGGGCGACGATGCTCCCGCACCCTGTATTTGATGTAGCGACTGTTCTGCAGCGGATCCAGGATGACAAGGTCACGGTTTTCCCAGGCCCTCCGGCCATCTTTCAGGGCCTAATTAACTACGTGCATCTAGATGAGTACGACACCTCATCGCTGCGCTCGGCTGTCACCGGTGCCGCAAGTATCCCGGTTGAGACAGTGGTCGATATGAGGGATCGGTTGGGATTCGAAACTGTCGTTACTGCCTACGGGATGACCGAAACCCACGGCCTGGTAACCATCTGTGCTGCCGATGATCCACCTGAAGTCGTCGCAACTACAAGCGGCAAAGCTGTGCCTGGGATGGAGTTAAGGCTTGTTGATGATGAAGGTAAGGACGTAGCACAGGGAGAGCCGGGAGAGCTTTTGGTCAAAGGGTATGCGGTCATGCGCGGTTACCTAGACGAGCCTGAACAAACGGCTGAAACCATTGATGAAGATGGGTGGATGCGCACCGGAGATATTTGCGTTATGGACGCAGCCGGCTATATCGATATAACTGATCGCAAAAAGGACATGTTCATCAACGGTGGGTTCAATACCTACCCGGCAGAGATAGAGGCCACAATGCTTGAACATCAAGCAGTTGGTCAGGTTGCAGTAATTGGCGTCCCCGACGAACGCCTTGGCGAAGTCGGCGCTGCTTTCGTTGTGCCAGCACCAACAGGGCCGCCCGATCTTGAAGAACTAGGCGAATGGTGCAAAAAGCAGATGGCTAACTACAAGGTCCCGCGCTATTTCTGGGTTGTTGAAGAGCTGCCACTCAATCCATCAAACAAGGTCTTGAAAACGGAACTCCGCGACATGGCTACGGAGCTTCTTGCCTGATAGTGGTCTCTGGAAAAGTTAGTGACTGTCTAGATTGTTAGTTCAGAAAGTCATCGTTTTCAGCGAGAATTTTGTCGTAAATCGGTTGATAGCTGAACCACCCAGCCAAGTGACTACCGACTTGGCCTGCAGTATGGCGAGCAACGTCCTCACGAATGGGGCTTGGAGTACCTGCCGCCTCCGCTAAGAGCTGACTCTGGCAGGTGCGTTCCATGGTTATAAACCACCAAGCTGCCTCGTCTACCGTGTGACCGACGGTTAGTAAACCGTGATTTTTAAGAATCACGGCCTTGTTGTCTCCCAGGGCGGCACCTATGCGATCACCTTCGTCGGTATCTAGTACGACTCCCGTGAAGTCATCGAACAGAGCGTGGTCCTCAAAGAAAGCACAGGAATCCTGAGTCAAGGGATCCAGCAGACGTCCGAGACTCGACCAGGTTTTGCCGTAGAGCGAATGAGTATGCGCGGCCGCAACAACATCCGGCCTTGCCTGATGAACACGGCTATGAATGGCAAACGCAGCCTGATTCAAAGGATGCCTACCTTCGACAATGTTGCCTGCGTGGTCCACAAGCAAGAGATCAGAGGTTTTGATGTGAGCGAATGGAACACCGAAAGGATTAACCCAAAAATGATCTTCCAACTCAGGGTCACGTGCGGTCACGTGCCCAGCCAGACCCTCCTCAAAACCAAACTTCGAAAAGACTCTAAAAACAGAAGCTAAACGCTCTTTGCGATGCTGTCGCTCCTGTTCAATCGAATCAAACGTCGGGGCAGTGGGAATCATCTGATCGATGGTTTCTGCAGGTTCGGTGGTATCGGTCATGGACTTGAGCTTAGAAGCTAGGCCGGAGCAGCGCATCTGTTCTACCCAGTACGGAGAGGATTTCGCTAGTCTGACCACTCAAAGAAACGTCAGTGATGGGGGAGTTGGTGACCGGATTTGGGGCCTATAAAGGCATCCGCGTAATCGAACTTACTGAAGGAATAGCAGGGCCGTACGCAGCACGGTTTTTGGCTGACCAAGGCGCCGACGTCATCAAGATTGAACCCGCCGACGGTGACAGCTACAGGAGTGAGCCTGGATTTCAGGTCTTCAATCGAAACAAGCGGTCCGTTACTCTCGACGACGACAGTCAATTACTGAAGACAGCTGATCTGGTTATCGTCTCAAATAGAGACGAGGCAGACCGCGTTCGCTCGCTAACACCAGGAGCGGTCATAGTCAGTATGCCCACGTGGGGTTCTGCCGGTGCTATGGCAGAGCGGAGGGGCTCGTGGCAGCAAGTAGCAGCCGCGACCGGAATTGGTTGGAACCAAGTGAGTTGGACCGAAGGACCCGTCCACGTGGTGCTACCCCTGGCTGCTTACGGAGCAGGGATGCTAGGCGCATTAGCTGCAGCCTCTGGTCTGTACGCCCGGGAGGCGCATGGGTCGGCTCCTACATACGAGGTCTCAGAACTCGCTGGTTCAGGAGTTATGCAAATTGGAGACTTTTGGTCGCCTGAAATCCCTGAGGAACGAGACGGAGCGAGTCCCCTTGGGCCAGCTGGTCGAGCCCCTGCTTATCGACCCTTCAAAGCAGCTGACGATAAATGGCTCTTCGTTGCTTGCGGTACCTACCGATTTTATTGCTCCATGCTGGAAGCTATAGATCGCTTGGATCTGCTTGAGGACCCCCGCCTACCGAACCCACCATGGGGATTGATTGAACCCGATCCGCTGGCGCATATAACACCGATCCTTGAAGAAGTATTCGAGCGCCGTGATCGGAGCCAATGGATAAAAACCCTTCGAGCTCACGACGTACCTTGTCAGCCGATTCAGACCAGAGAGGAATTTCTCGCTTCTGACTTAGCTGCGAGAAATCAGTTGATCGAAAGCATTCATCATCCAGAGCTTGGCGAGTTGTCAATGCCCATTCAGCCACTCCACTTAGATGCATGCCCTGCTGCACCAATGGTGCCTGCTCCGTCTATCGGCCAACATACAGATGAGGTTCTGAAGGAAAGACATCAGCCCGGAAGTGGAGCCGGTCAAGGCGGCCCACCTTTAGCCGGAACCTTAGCGGTCGATTTAGCTTCCTTTATTGCTGGGCCGGTTATTACTCGGCACCTGGCGATGCTCGGGTCTGACGTCGTAAAGGTTGAGCCCCCTGACGCTGACCCTTTCCGCAGCTTTAGCCCCATGTTTAACGGCTGGAACCAAGGTAAGAAGGGGATCACGCTAGACCTTAAAGACTCCTCGGATAGAGAATTTCTATACAAAATGGTGAGCTCCGCAGACGTAGTTGTCGAAAATTTCAGGCCGGGAGTCGCAGAAAGACTGGGTTGCTCAGCCGAAGAGTTACGAAAGGTCCGAGACGACCTGGTCCTAGTGAAAAGCCCCGGATACGGCTCGGATGAATCCCGAGCACACCAGCCAGCTTTCGACCCGTTGTTGCAAGCCCTGGGAGGGATGATGGCCACTCAAGGTGGTGACGGCGAACCCGTTTTCTTGACTGTCCCAGTCCACGATGCGGCAACGCCTGTCATCGCAGCTTTTGGAGTAGTCACTGCCTTGTACCACAGACTGACCAAGGGAAAAACGCAGACCGTACACACATCGTTGGTGCAGACAACGACTGCAGCGCAAGCAGCAGAGTTTGTGGACTATGCAAACAGACCAATTCCAGAGTCAGGCGGCTTTGATTACAAAGGCCCGGATGTAAATCACCAATATGTGCAAGAAAACGACCAGTGGTTCTGGATTGATGACCAGGGCCGCACCCCTGTTGAAACAAAAGGATTCGTGGGTAGCCCACTGGCAATCGCTAATGATTTAGTCTGCGAACACCCGGACTCTCCGGGATGGGGTCCGTTGAGGCAAGTCGGTCAACTAATTAAAGGAGCAGGACCGCACCCGAGTCGGGCCCCACACTTAAACGAGCACGAACTGGAGCTTAAAAGACACTTCGGTTGATGCTCGATGATTTAGTCCACGTGTGTAAGTTTGGGAGCCGGTGCTTCGTCTACATCTACCCACCCCGAAAGCAACCCAGAGGTGTAGCCCCCATCGACGACAAGGTGATGTCCGTTAACCCATCCAGACTCTCCGATCGCTAACCATTCGATAGCTTGAGCTATTTCATCGGCTTTGGCGGCGCGACCTGAATGGCTCAATACCCAGTCGATTCGGTCATCACCTATTTGTTCCCGAAACGTAGGCAGGAGCGGCGTTTCGACAGGGCCAGGACTCACTACATTGCAACGAATTCCGGAATCGCGGAGCTCGCCAGCATGCAACATGCTCCAAACAATCACGGCCTCCTTAGAGAAGGTGTACGGGTCGACACCCACTGACTTACTTTGCTCACTCCACCAAGCACGAGCAGCCGCGTTATCTAATTCCAATAAGGATTGATAAATGTGTAGACGCTCTTGCCATCCGTTCCCGGAAATTGAGCCGACATTGACGATGGTGCTGCCGGCGCTGAGGTGCGGCGCGAGAGATCGACTGAGATGTCGAACCGCTAGCACATTGACCTCAAAGACTTGCGCCGCAGGTTGAGTCCCGGGAACTCCAGCGACGTTAACCAACGCAGAAATCGATTTCATCTCGAAATCTTGCGATATAGCGCCTGCTAAGTCCTCAATCTCGTCTTCCTCGCTGAGGTCACAGAGGAAATGCTTGACTGGAGCTAAGTCAGGGGGTGGCTCCCCAACATCAACAGTAATAACAGACCTACCGGCTGACATCAGCCGCCGACAGAGAGCGTGACCGATACCAGAAGATGCTCCGGTAACAATCACCGTCCCTTGTGAAGTGTCCGGGCTAGCCATTGCGTCACGCTAGCCCCCTGTCGTGGCTACAGAAAGCAATAAACAAATTTAAGAAAGCTCGGAGACGCAAGGAGAACCCGATTCGGTCTTCGTTGAGGATCGACCAGTTCGGGCGTAGCATCGTTGTCGAACGACTGAGAGATAGCGCCATGGTTGAACCGGATTATCTGAAATTCGATACTTTGTCTTTACACGCAGGTCAAGAGCCAGACCCCACGACAGGCTCTCGCGGAGTCCCGATCTATCAGACCACTTCCTATAGCTTTGTCGATACTGAGCAGGCAGCTGGTCTTTTCAACTTAGAACAGCCTGGTCATATCTATAGTCGTATCTCCAACCCCACGGTTGCTGTTCTAGAAGAACGCCTCGCAGCGCTGGAGGGGGGAGTGGGGGCTGTATGCACAGCCAGTGGAATGGCGGCTTTTCACTTGGCCTGCGCCACCATCATGAGTGCCGGAAATCATGTCGTAGCGAGCCGTAATATTTATGGCGGTTCGCATAACATGCTGAATTTGACTATGCCTCGCTTTGGCATAGAGACCACATTTGTGGATCCTCGAGATTTAAATGCTTGGGAGTCGGCCATCACCCCCGATACCAGGGTTCTGTTCGCCGAAACACTTGGTAACCCGGGAATCGAAGTTCTCGATGTGCCTGCAGTAGCAGAGATCGCCCACGCGCACGGCATACCACTCATGGTGGACGCAACCTTTACTACCCCATATTTGATGAGACCGATTGAATTGGGAGCTGACATCGTCATGCATTCGGTGACTAAGTTCTTGGGCGGTCATGGGATTGCCCTTGGCGGCGTCATAGTTGATGGGGGTCGTTTCGATTGGGCTGCGAACGATAAATTCCCGACGCTCTCGCAACCCTACGATGGGTATCACGGCATAACTTTCTCGGAAGAATACGGTCATCAAGCCTTGTCGATGCGAGCACGGGCCGAAGGGCTTCGCGATTTCGGGGCAGCGATGAGTCCAGCTAACGCTTTTCACCTGCTGCAAGGTGTCGAGACCTTGCCGCTAAGAATGCGCCGTCACGTCGAGAACACGGAAGCTGTTATTGACTTCCTCGAAACAAACGATGCAGTCTCGTGGGTCAGTCACCCCTCAGTTTCCACTCACCCCGATCACGAACTTGCCCAGTCTTTATTGCCAAACGGGGCCGGAGCTATCCTTTCCTTCGGCATCGCTGGGGGTCGCGAGGCGGGCCGCAGGTTTATCGAAAGCGTCCAGCTAGCGTCACACGTCGCAAACGTAGGTGACGCTAAGACTCTCGTGATCCACCCAGCTTCAACAACCCACCAACAGTTGAGTGCTGAGGATTTAGTTGCCGCTGGCGTAGGCGAAGACCTGATCAGACTTTCAGTGGGGCTCGAAGACCCGTCGGACATTATCGCCGACCTTGCCCGGGCGCTACGCGCCTCACAGAAGGGTTAAATATGCAAATCAAATTTCGGGACGCCATGGTCAATATCGCTACGGGCGGAGTTGAGCTAAATAAAGATCTCCCTCCCGTATTGCTAGTTCACGGAGCTGGGATGGATCGCACCGTGTGGAGCCAGCAAACGCGCTACCTCGCTCATCATGGCTTCGCCCCAATGGCTATAGACCTACCGGGACATGGGGATTCAGAAGGTGCGCTCCTCCCGAGCGTCGCTGAGATGGCAGAGTGGGTTGGAGCGTTTGTAGAAATGATGGCACTCGGCCCAGTTCGACTGGTCGGTCATTCGATGGGAAGTTTAATCTCGCTCGAAGTAGCGGCTCGTTACCCCCAAACCGCAGAACGACTGATTCTGATGGGAGCCGCAGCTGCGATGCCAGTGCATCCCGAACTCCTAGGAGCAGCTGAACGAAACGAAATTCTGGCGCCTCAGCTGATGACTGCCTGGGCTCATGGAAGCAGAGCTCACATAGCAGGAAACCCAACGCCAGGGCTCTGGATGCGTAGTGGTTGTCAGGCGCT
>CENY01033993.1_pt1 | contig 30547 bp, 31 predicted proteins | sample 356181 | NCBI WGS metagenome assembly CENY01 (sample SAMEA2619840, study PRJEB7988) | marine metagenome | isolation source: saline water (ENVO:00002010), including
GAAGAAGACTTTCAGGAACGAGACCCTTTTATTCAAACATAAGATAGTTTTTGTTATCTATCTCTGTCCAGAGCGTAAATTACTTAGGGTGAGACAGTAGGCAAGAAATTTTATTCTTCCAGCCGTCAGATTTTCGAAGGTCTATAAACAAGTCGCCGAGTTCATGGTATGCGATTGCAAGAGGTTTAAAAGTTTTAATATTTTTAGTCAGACCATACTTAACTCTTCTCACTTCTGGCTCAAAAGTTCCGAAAATTTTGTCCCACGTAATAAAAATCCCAGCATAGTTTTTGTCAATGTATTGAGGGTTTGAACCATGGTGAACACGATGATGTGAGGGGGTGTTGAAAATATTTTCAATTGGCTTTGAGAGTCTTCCGATGGTTTCAGTATGAATCCAATATTGGTAGAGGAGATTCAGTTGCCCGGCTTTCATTACTTGTTGTGCGGGAATTCCCAGAAGTGGTAATGGCATGTGAACCCAGGAAACAAGGTACCCAGACCATGGCTGCCGAAGCGCTGTTGAAAGATTGTAGTGCTCACTTGAATGATGGGTAACATGATTAGCCCAAAATATCCTTCTTTCATGCTGGATCCGATGGCTCCAGTAATAGAGAAAATCCCATCCAATCATCGCAAATAGGAAAGACAGTTTGCGATTTTTGATATCGAACACTCTATGTGAGTAAAGAAATCTGTAGATCCTCCCTAGAAGTAAAGCGAAAAGAGTGTTGATTGTGATATTTCCTGCGAGCATTTTGAGACTCGCTTTTGTGTCGTTAGCTTCATACCCCACTGGCACCAAAGGGTCAGGATCAGGACTTGCTCCAGAGAGTTCCTCCTCGGACGCTTCATCCATGTCACCAAGTTCTCGTAGATGAGGTCGATTTTGAAGTGTTCTCGCCTCGGCGAGCATGGTGATAGCAAACATTGGAAGAGAGATTGCATCTATAAAATCGAATTTAATATGTTTAGATTTACGCATAGCTAAATACCAGTTTAAACGCGAATATTTCGCCAACTAAAGCGAGAACCTAGAAGATGGCCGCCTGGCATTACAACTGTGAGTGTCAGAAAAAAAGCCAGAAGAGGATCGAGGCTAAACCAGTTAACGAAAGCGTTAATGGCTAAGAGTCTTAAAAACATTAAAACACCTAGTGCAAGTTGCACACCGGCAAGTCTTCGAGTCCTATCTTTTAGTGTTCTTACTGGGCGACCCGCAAAGGTCCACAGATCATGTAGAAGGATTGTGAACATAATTCCAGCTTCTCCGGCGATAGCGGCAGATCTGGTTAGATTCCAATTATTCAAATCAAAAAGCCAAAAGAAAACTAAAGCATCCAGAATCAGCGCCCCAGCAGTCACAATTAGGTACCTGCTCAGGGCGCGACTCCTTAGAGGTTGCACGCGTAGTCGGAGTAGATGTCTCAGATAGGAGACATAGTGGCTTACGGCAACTTTGGATTTTCCAAATGACCTCTCAAGAAATACGTACGGAATTTCTTTAATGTTGCTTGTTTGCGATCGTGCAAGAATTTCTAAAAGTATTTTGTAGCCCACTGGGTCAAGTTCAGTTTCAGAGACAATTGAACGTTTAACGACGAAGTACCCGCTCATTGGATCAGTTACTTTCCCTATTGCTCCAGGTATAAGTAGTTGTCCTAAAGTTTGGGCTCCTTTTGAAAGTAGACGTCTTGAAAGAGACCATTTTTTTATCCCGCCATCAGGTGTATAGCGACTAGCTATTACAACCCCATAATCACCCCTGTTGAATGTTTTGAATAGATCTTTTATGGTTTCTGAAGGGTGCTGCCCATCTCCATCCATCACCCCTAAAAGGCGACCATTGGAATGATGCCATCCACAGATAACTGCTGTAGCGAGTCCTTTCTGGCCTAAACGACGCACCACGGTCAGTTCGGGTATTTCTTCTGATAGACCCGCTGCAACTTCCCATGTCTTATCGGGGCTGTCATCGTCTACAAGAATTATTTCAAAAGCAATCTGGAGTTCTATAAGAGTTTCACGTAGTGATAGAAGGAGTTGGGAAATACCAGAGGATTCATTAAAGGTTGGTATCACTACGCTTAGTTCTACGTCGCTTTGATTTTCAGCGGAAACTCTCAAGATTTCAGAATTACTGACTTCTATGAGATTATTAAAGTCCACAAAAACTCCTGTATTTGGCGATTATGTATAAAAATAATCGTACTTGCTTGCTCAGAACTAAGGCACTTGGCGATTGTTTTGTAATACTGCATTGGGCCGGTAGCTCAGTGGTTAGAGCAGACGACTCATAATCGTCCGGTCGCGGGTTCGATCCCCGCTCGGCCCACTTATGAAGGCAGCATTAATTACTGAAAAAGAAACGATTAGTTTTCTTGAGTTTGAAGAGCCAGAACCCGGGGCCGATCAGGTAGTTGTCGATATAACATTGTGCGGAATATGTGGAACTGACATACACGGATATAAAACGCCAGGACCAATGAGGCCATCCATCTGTGGGCATGAATGGACTGGTGTCGTTAGTAAAACTGGCGTTGAGGTTACGAGAATCACTGAAGGGGACCGAGTGGTGGTCTCTGTTCCGCCATCTTGTGGTTCTTGTTCTGCTTGCTTGGCGGGTCAAATGGATAAATGCATGACAGTTCTGGAAGCTACGGTAGGGGCAGGTCGTTTCGACACGCCACACGGTGGTTTTGCTGCCCAGATTGCAGTTAACCATTGGAGAACATTTTTGGCTGATCCAAGACTTACCGAAATTCAAGCGGCACAAATTGAACCTACAACCATATGTTTCCATGCGGTAAGGTCAACCCCCCCTGCATTGGGTGATGTTGTAGTGGTGCAGGGAGCGGGTCCAATAGGGTTAACCACCCTTCAGTGGGCTCGTGTTGCTGGTGCAGAAACACTCATAGCGGTTGAACCTGACCCTAATAGGAGAGAAGTTGCTTTGGCTCTTGGGGCCGATCACGCCGTAGAGGCGGGAGACTCAGCCGAAGAGTTCGTAAAAGATCTAACCTCAGGATTAGGGGCAGATGTCGTGTATGAATGCGCTGGTGTTGCTCCTGCTCTTCAAAGTGCCGTTGACTTGACTCGAAGAGGTGGAAAAGTCTCATTGATCGGTTTGGCTGCCTCTGACGCAATTACCAAGCCGGCTGAATGGTTGCGAAAAGAAATAAGCGTTTTCGCTTCGTTGGGCTATACACACGAAGAGTTTGAAATGTCAATGTCCTATGTGGCTGACGGCAGGGTTGATCTAGATGCTATTCATACTGGAAGTTTCCCTCTAAATGACATCGAGGAAGCTTTTTCGGAATTATCAAGTGGTGTTTCGGAACAACTTAAAGTCCTGATCGATCCAAGATAATTAGATCCGTTCTCCGATTTTCCAACCCGCAATTGATCCAGCTGGTACAAGAATCGCGAACGCCCACCATTCCTCCACTAAACCTCCAGCGATAATTGCTCCTGCTATTGAGAAGATTGCTCCAAAAAATACCGGAGCAATGGTTGTTTTACTCATAGTTCTCCCATCCTTCAAGGAAACATTACAAGATTAATCATTATTGATCTTGGATGATTTGAAAACATGGGTTATTTGACTTGGAGTCGATTAGAGGTGGATCTTAAAAAATTTTCAACATTTAAAATTGTTTACTTAATGAAAATTATTAAAATTCCCACTTTTAGACATATTGTCACCACAGAGAGTAATAAAATGTATTCAGATAGGTTTAGGTGTTGAATGGAAAAAGATTCAGAAGATCAAGATAAGGCATACAGGATCCTTGTCGGTGAAAGAATCCGTTCCATCCGTAAGCAGAAGCGTCTTTCACTGCAAGAAGTGGAGTCAAGATCTGAAGCCGAATTTAAAGCGTCTGTTTTGGGAGCATACGAAAGGGCAGACAGAGCAATTTCTGTTCCAAGATTGCAAAGACTTGCAATCTTCTACAACGTCCCAGTGGATCAACTTTTGCCAGGAGAAGATGCACTTAATGAACTGACTGAAAGTTCGTTCTCTTCGACAGATAGCGATTTGAACGATAGAAGTATTGTTATCGATTTAACGAAACTTAGTGACTCCAAAGCTCCAGAGTCAGCTGTGATAGATCGCTACTTAAAAATCATTCAAGTCAAGAGGCAGGATTTTAATGGCCGTGTTCTAACTATAAGACGCGATGATTTACAGGCGTTAGCCGCAATTATCGGGACAACAGTAGAGGAAGCCCCTCAACGGCTTGACGATTTAAATTTGCTTCGAGATGCGATTTCAAGCTAGTACCCCTATAACCGGCCGGTAGTCTTAAAAACGATGAGTGTTTTATCACGTGTTCTTCGAAGTGGTGAGGGTAAGAAACTTAAAGCTATTGAATCTTTGGTACCTGATATAAATTCCTATGAACCAGAGTTTGAAAAATTACCGGATCAAGCACTTCAAGCCAAAACAAATGAATTTAAAGAAAGACTGGGAAGAGGGGAAGAACTCGATGACCTGCTAGTCGAATCTTTCGCTGTTGTCAGAGAAGCTGCACGTAGGGTCATCGGACAGCGTCATTACGACGTCCAGATGATGGGAGGCATAGCTTTGCATCTTGGCTGGGTAGCAGAGATGAGGACCGGAGAAGGTAAAACTCTAGTTTCAACGCTAGCTGCATATTTGAATGGACTAGCCGGAAAGGGTGTCCACCTGTGCACAGTTAACGATTATTTAGCGACCCGAGACAGTGAGTGGATGGGTCAGCTTCATAAATGGCTCGGTCTTTCTGTTGGGTTGGTTGTCCCATCTGTCGCTGACAGGGTTGAAAAACGTAAAGCCTATTTGGCTGATATTACATACGGAACTAATAATGAACTTGGTTTTGATTATTTACGTGACAACATGGCTTTAGACAAGGATGAACTCAGCCAAAGGGGGCACAACTTCTGCATTGTCGATGAGGTTGATTCAATCTTGATAGACGAGGCTAGAACACCTTTGATAATTAGTGGCAAGGCAAGCGATGCACTGGAGATGTATCAGAAATTTTCAACAGTGGTAAGGAACCTTAAACGAGATTCGCATTATGAGGTTGATGAAGAAAAGAGAATAATTGCTCCCACAGAAGATGGAGTAAAAGCAGTTGAGAAAGCATTAGGTATCGAGAATTTATATGACCAGGTTTCTTCGAACCTAGTGCATCAATTACATGCTGCAATTAAAGCAAAAGAGTTGTATCAAAAAGACCGTGATTACATAGTGACTGATGGTGAAGTAAGAATCGTTGATGAGTTCACAGGACGTGTTCTTGAAGGTCGTAGATGGTCTGACGGTATACATCAAGCGATTGAAGCTAAAGAGAAAGTTTCTGTAAAAGAAGAAAATCAAACTCTAGCCACTATCACTTTGCAGAATTATTTTCGTATGTACGAGAAACTTTCAGGTATGACTGGAACTGCTTCAACTGAGGCGGCAGAGCTTTCGGGTATTTATGGTTTGCAAGTAGTCACAATTCCCACTCATAAGCCAATGGTCAGAGATGACCGTTCCGACCTTGTCTACAAGACTGAAGCAGGGAAATTTCAAGCTTTGGTAAGCGACATAGTTGAGAGACAATCAAAAGGCCAGCCCGTATTGGTGGGAACCATTTCAGTTGAAAAATCTGAAAAAATTTCACGAGAACTAGAGAAACGAGGGATTTCTCACGAGGTTCTTAACGCTAAGCAGCACTTCAGAGAGGCAGAAATAGTTTCGCAAGCTGGACGTCCAGGTGCTGTAACTGTAGCTACGAATATGGCTGGTAGAGGCGTTGACATAATGCTTGGTGGAAATCCATCCACACATGGAGATGAGGTTCTTGAAAGCGGAGGTCTTTATGTTTTGGGAACAGAGCGCCATGAAAGTAGAAGGATTGACAATCAGCTTCGCGGGCGAAGTGGTCGACAGGGAGACGTAGGAGAAAGCCGCTTCTATCTCTCACTTGAAGACGAACTTATGAGACTTTTCGCATCTGGTGCCTTGCGTAATGTGATGGACCGGACTTTGCCAGAAGATGTGCCAATTGAGTCAAAAATGGTGACAAAAGCTATAGAAAGAGCTCAAACCACGGTTGAGCAAAAGAATGCAGAAGCGCGGAAAAACGTCTTGAAATATGACGAAGTTATGAATGAACAGAGAAAAGTCATATATAGGAGGCGCAATGAAATACTTAACGGAGCGGATCTTAGAGGTTCCGTTTTGGAGGCAGTAGATGCAGTAGTAGATGAGATGTTGGAAACCTTTTGCGCTGAAGAGATGCCTGAAGATTGGGATTTGACGGGTCTGTTGAATGAGGTAAATGGATTTTGGCCCAGCAAAATTCTCTTAGATGATTTGGATTCGATCCAAGAAATTTCGGATTTGGAAAGGCTTTTAAAGGACAGCGCGGTTGAGTTATTTGAGTCAAGAGAGAGAGATCTTGGTGTAGAAAATTTACGTGAAGTTGAGCGGCAAGTGATGCTCAGAATAATTGATCAAAGATGGAGAGAGCATCTTTATGAAATGGACCATCTTCGCGATGGGATTCATTTAAGAGCTATGGCGCAGAAGGACCCTACAACCGAATGGCAAAGAGAAGGTTTTGAATTATTTCAAGAATTAACTGAAATTTTGCGAAGAGATTTGGTTCGCTACATTATGCGGGTTCAAGTGTCTTCAGCAGAACAAGAAGAAAGAATTCCAGAAGAGCTTGAAACAAGCGGCCCCGAAGGCCCTGTTTCAGGAGCAGCGGCAGTAGCAATGGCGGCTGGTGTTCCCGAAGAAGTAAAAGAAAGTAGAAAAATTGTCACTCAACAAAAAGTAAAAGATGAAAAAGAGTCGACACCGAGAAACGCTCCTTGCCATTGCGGTTCCGGACGCAAGTTTAAACATTGCCACGGCCGTTGATATCCAAGTCAATAGACTAATTGAGCGTGTCTTTTAGGAGAAATATTTCAAATGAATGATTTTTCGCAGGAGATTTTACTTCTCCGTCAGCGACTCAATGAAGCAGAAAAATATTTGAAGATCAATGAACTCAAAGACCAGAAGGTCATTTTAGAAGAAGAACTGGCTAAACCTGAACTATGGAATGATCAAGACAAAGGCCGTCAAGTTCAAATTGATTTATCGCGGGTAGTGGAAGACTTAGAACGTTATGTGGCTTTAGAGGAGCAGATAGAAGAAGCTGAGACTTTGATCGAGATGGCGGCTGAAGAGAAAGACGAAAGTCTTAATGAAGAGATAGAGAGATTGATTGCTGCAGCTGTAACGGACTTCGATTCTCTTGAGGTGCAGAGTCTTCTTTCGGGAGAATATGACATAGAAGACGCGGTATGTCAGATTCAAGCAGGTGCTGGTGGTACTGACGCTCAAGACTGGGCAGAAATGTTGTTGAGAATGTACACAAGATGGGCTGAAAGTAAAGGTTTAAAAGTTGAGCTAGATTCAGTGTCACCGGGTACTGAAGCGGGAATCAGTTCTGCTGAATTTATTGTGCGAGGTCGCCACTCTTTCGGATTCTTACAAAGCGAGCGTGGTGTCCATAGATTGGTAAGGATCTCGCCGTTTAACAAAGAGTCCAAACGGCATACAGCCTTCGCATCTTTTCAGGTAGTGCCTTTTTTTGAAAAGGTGACTGAGCAGATCGACATTGATGAAACGGAATTACGTATAGATACTTACAGGTCTTCAGGCGCAGGAGGTCAGCATGTTAATGTGACAGATTCTGCAGTGCGTATCACGCATATCCCAACTGGAATAGTTACATCCTGTCAAAACGAGAGAAGTCAACATCAAAATCGTGACCGCGCCATGCAAATGTTGGCAGCAAAACTGCTTGATCTTGAAAGACAACGTCGTGACGAGCAGATTGCCGAGATAAGTGGTGAGCAGTCAAACGTTGATTTTGGAAGTCAAATCCGTTCTTATGTGTTACATCCTTATCAGATGGTGAAAGATTTACGAACCGATTTTGAAATTGGTGATGTAACGAGAGTGCTTGATGGAGACCTCGATGGCTTTATAGAGTCATTTCTTCGTTGGAACAGAGCAAGGTGAACGGGAAAGGAGAGGTAATGAAATGTTTTCGTGCCGTCTATCTGCTACTTTCTCCGCGATGCCAAAAGTTATATTTACGAGTCATTTGATGATAAAAAGTGATAGTACTTTTCGAATTGACTACAAAAGACGTGACAGGGGGCAATAATGATCCGATTTGAAGCTGTCACTAAATCCTATAAAGGTACAGTTGTGGCTCTTAGAGAGGCATCAGCTGAAATACAAAGAGGCGAATTTGTATTTCTTGTCGGTCCTTCAGGTTCAGGAAAGTCGACTTTTATCCGCTTGATTAATAGAGAAGAAGTTCCTGATGCGGGAAAAATTTTAGTTGCGGGAAAAGATATTAGTTCGCTCAGTTCTTGGAAAGTGCCCTACCTGAGGAGACAAATTGGCTATGTATTTCAGGACTACAAGCTTTTACCGAAAAAAACAGTCATCGAAAATGTTGCTTTTGCCCTGGAAGTAATAGGAAGACCAAGGCCAATAATCAAACGTCAAGTTCCCGCTATTTTGGAACTTGTTGGGCTTTCTAAAAAAGCTGATCGTCTTCCGGAAGAGTTGTCCGGCGGTGAGCAGCAGAGAGTGTCGATCGCTAGAGCTTTTGTTAATAGACCTTTGATTCTTTTAGCTGATGAACCAACTGGAAATTTAGATCCGGCGACATCTGTTGGCATTATGAGGCTTTTGGACAGAATAAACCGCAGTGGAACTACTGTTGTAATGGCCACTCATGACCGAGGAATCGTGGACTCGATGAGACGAAGGGTTATAGAGCTGGACAGGGGAATTCTTGTACGCGATGAATCACGTGGAGTTTACGAATGAATATACGTTGCGTTTATGATGAGAGTGCGACTGGATGATTTTTAGATTTTGGTATTTTATTCGTGAGACGTTTGTAAGTCTTTGGAGGAACCTCAGTTTAACTCTTGCAGCTATCTTGACTGTTGCCATATCCTTGGCACTAGTTGGTTCATCTTTACTGATTCGAGAGGGAGCCGATCAGGCTACTGCACAATTTCAAGAAGGTGTTGAATTTATTGTTTTCATGAATGCTGACGCATTAGAAAACCAAAATGAAGCAATCAGAAAAGTTTTAGATACGAGCCCTGCGATCAAAGAGTATGTTTATGTTGATAAATTCGCTGCGTACGAAGAGTTTCGAGAACTTTTTGTTGACAAACCCGAACTGGTTGAGAGTGTTACACCCGAGATAATGCCTCCCTCTTATCGGATTGTTCCAAGTGACCCTGATGCTGACAATGTTACGGAATTAGCTAGACAGTTTTCTGAACAACCTGGTGTTAAAGAGGTAGCAACAGCGACAGAAGCCATTAGGCAAATAGAGGATTTTTCTACAAGAGTGAGTCAGGCTCTACTGGTAGCGGCAATAGTTCTGGTAGCCGTTTCAGCTGTACTGATATTAAATACTGTTTTCACTGCTATATCTGGCCGGAAAACTGAAATAGAGGTCATGAAGTTGGTTGGTGCTACAAATTGGTTTATAAGGATTCCATTTATGCTTGAAGGGACCATACATGGCCTCATGGGAGCTGGACTTGCGGTTCCGGCTCTATTCGTAGTTGACAGTAAAGTTCTTGCTTATTTTCAGGAGTCTGAGGCAGTGCCTCTATTTAGGGGATTTGCGGTTCCAGATGGTTTCGTATGGAGCACAAGTATCTGGATACTAGTGATTGGAGCAGCGATCGGCATGATCGGTTCAGCTTTTGCTGTGACCAGATACTTGGATGTCTGACTTTTGGGTAACAACAATAGTTTTTTAAATTCCAACTTAAATCCACCTGAGCGTGGTCAAATAATCGACACCTCTATAAATGGCAGGGACCTGATCGTTTGGAGAACTGAGAATGGAGTGTTGTGCACAATGGAAGCAAGGTGTCCCCATCAATGGACACACTTGGCATCCGAAGGTGTAGTTGATGGTGAAGAGATAATTTGCATGACACATTTCTGGCGCTTCTCGACACTGGGAGAAGGATGCAAGTTAAATGTAAAAGGTAGACGTGACCCGAAAGGGGACATCGAAGTATTTCCATGTTATGAGAAAGAAGGCAAAATCTGGATTGCTTTGGAAGGTGAGGACAACAGTGAGTGAAAATTTAGATTTGGAAAAATTACAAAAATACGCCTTGAACACTTGGTTGTTCAAACAAGGAGAAATGGTCTCGTTGATGATACATCTCGGTTATCGTTTAGGCCTTTATAGAGCTATGGATGGCCAAGGCATGATCTCGGCTAAAGAACTGTCTGAAGTCTCAGGCTGTCATGAAAGATGGATTTTGGAGTGGCTAAGGTGTAATGCAGCCGCGGGTCTAATAAAAACTTCCGACGGCGTTAGTTTTGAGCTAGAAGCAGAAGGTGCAGCGGTTCTTTCTAAAGCGGACGAACCTACTTATGCCGCTGCAGTTTTTGCGAATATTAAGCCTATTGAAGTCATTGATGGAATCGCTGAAGCATTTAAAACCGGAATCGGTTTAAGTTATGACGGACAAGGAGAGGGTTCAGAGCACGCAGTGGAAGCTATGTGTGGTCCCATGTCTAAAGCATTGCTAGTTTCTCATGTCCTGCCTCTGTTGGATGGTGTGGCGAACAAGATGAAAAAAGGAGCGAAAGTTCTGGATGTAGGTTGTGGAACTGGACTTGCTATAGAACTTTTAGCTGAAGCCTTTCCTGAGTCTTTTTTTGTTGGTTATGATCCTTCTAGTAGGGCTATAGAAGCCGCTAAACAAAGATTTTCAGAATTTGAAAACGTTGAGCTATTTAATCTTGGGGCAGAGGAGATTCCTGATTCGGGAGACGTGGATTTCGCAATGACGTTGGACTGCCTTCATGACATGCCAAGACCTGACTTGGCCCTTAAAGCTATTTGGGGTGCATTGAAAAAGGACGGAACTCTTTTAGTGAAAGAAATCAAATCTTCTGCTGTATGGGATGACAATTTGAGAAACCCAGTTCTCGCATTGATGTACGCAACTTCGATAACTACGTGTTTGTCATCAGCAATGTCTGATAAAGACACTTTAGGTTTGGGTACTTTAGGTTTGAATCCAGATTTGTTATCAGAGATGACCAGAGAGGCAGGATTTACCTCTTTTCAGCAACACAAGGTCGATGATCCAACGAATCTATATTACGAAGTTCGTCCTTGATTATTCACGATAGATGCTCTCCGAGTGGTCAGTTGAAATGATGCAGCCGTATTGATTTCTCAGTTCGGTTTCCTTATTTAGAACACAGGGAAACTTGTATTCCATCTTTTGTATGGATGAAGGCATTGTTGGTTTATAGGAGTGGAAAGACCCTAGCGGCAAACCAGGGGTATCTACTGATTCCAGATTAGAAAGCGTTTCATGTATTTTTCTTCGACTGGGATTGATTCCAGAATCGTAAAGAGCGCGAGCTATGTATCGTAAAACTGAACAAACCCTCAAAATCGTTTTGGTTCTTCGGTAGTCAATGGTGTGTTGATCAAGGTTGGAGATACGTGAATACTCGGTAAGACACATATCTTCGAAGTCAGAAAAAACACCGTCATTCACTCTCTGGTCCTCTACATATGGATGAGAGATAATTAGGGATCCATTGTAGTAATTAGCGACTTCCGCTCCTCCGTAGTTGAAGATATGGTTCGTTGAGATTTCATCATCTTGCTGGTTAAAACCTGATTGTATTATCTGAGGCTTAGGTAGATCATTTTGAATCATCTGAGTCAACAGTTCAGGAAGTGAGATCGGATTAAGTAAAGGAAAAAGCACATCTGGTGGTTTTTCGGTCAAACCCTCAATGGTTTTTTCTATACCGGCATTACAAAAGATGCCGCCTTCGCAGCTAAGTAGATACACAGAGGGGTTGTAATTGAGCTTTCTGAGAGTTTCCACAAGTCCAGTAAAAACCGATTCAAATTCCTCCAAAGTGTCGTCAGCGACTATGGCAATTGATTTATCTGATAAGAGGTTATTTTCTTCAGAAAAATCTAACATTAGAGAGAAAGCTTGCTCTGCAGAGAAGTTATCAAGAAGAAGCCGACCATCTGAATTGCCAAAATATTTGGACGGTAAGACTTTTGATGAAATTAGAGCTGTTTTATTTTCATCAACTACACATTTTTCTAATGAACCGGAGAATCCTGAAATATCGACAACTATCACTGCAGGGATTTCTTTAGTTGCGTCAAGACAGGCGATATTACCCAGAGTCGAAGTGTCAATTTCTGAGACTTGGATTGGGTAAGTGAGCACTTCTCTAAGATCGATTTTTCTTCCGTGGAAACCTCCACAATCTTCATTAAGAATTTTGACGAAAGAAGAAAATATCTCTGATAAGTCACCACGGAAATCTTCGAAACCATGTATCGCTAGTTCACTGTTATCTGTACGTATGTAGGAGATGATTATTGAATCTTCGGTTATTCCTCGACCAGTTGCTTGAGGTCCTATTCCAGTTTGTATTTCTTCTCCGATTCGAATCTCCTGGCCTACAAAAATTAAATTAGGATTTGCGATTTCGTTCATTTCGAGTATTTCTTCGAGTGTCAAGTCGTGCCGAGACGCAATTATTGCGAGAGATTCACCTTTTTTGACCTGCACAGTAGCCGGAAGTATTTCCTCTTTAATCGGTGAGTAAATTCTGCAAAATTCTTCTATGGATTGGAAGGGGTGACCTCGATCGATTCGAAGAGATTGCTCAGAGAAATCTATTGAGAATTCCCAAGTGTTCTTTTGAATCTCGGACAACTCAAGGGTTTCTTCTTTAAAGGCTTCTGTCTGATAATTATCGTCATATGTTTTGGAATCTGAGACCGGTTGAGAAGTTGAGACAATCGAATTGTTTTTCAGTATTTCCGAATCAACTATTTCCATTTCCTGAGTGCTTTCAGTGGAACATGCAGAGGCTATTAAAGCTATTAAGAGAGCGAACTTAATATATCTACTTCGCATGAGTTGATCTCCTGAAACCATTAAAACACCGACCGCGAGATGAGACTAGTGTCTAGCATCGTGTTTTAAGCGTCAAGTTTAGAATTGTGAATAAAAAATTGAAAGTGAACCAGTTGGCAAGTATCTATTGCGTATTCTCTTGGTAGGTACCAAGGAAAAAAATGGACGAAGAAGATAGCGAAAATAACGTAGACGCAGAGACCTTAGACGAGAGTGTCGAAGAAGTAGAGAGCGAGAGTAGAAACGAGTTGGAACTTTCTGACGAGAAAACACGCGCCAGAAGACAAACTTTTTTTAAAACACAAAATCAATCTAAATCTCCGGTAGCTGCGTATCAAGTTACACCTGGTGGTAAATGGTCTACGGAAGAAGCTGATGAGGAAATACTGAAATTTTTGAAACGTTTGGCTGGAGAGCGAGATTTGATTGATAGCACTGATCCGATTGATTTTGCGAAGGAAAATGATCTTTTATTGCTTTTCGGGCCTGATGAAGAAGAAGAATTTGCTCGACTAGCTTTACGTTTCCCAGAAGAAACCATTGAGAGTTGGGCGACTCTTTTGAGTGGAGGTAACCGGTCGGAAGCTTTTGGACCGAGGTCGCGAGCAGAAAGACGTAGTGAAGCTGCAATTGCTTCAGAACTGCAGAGCGCGGTGCTTAGACGCTCAATAACTGCGGCAATAGGTATTGCTTTGGTTTTGGTCATTTTTTTCTCGTTAAAAGCGCTAACAGGTGGTTCTGAAGATGAAAGTGGTTTAGGTCTAAGGTTTTCTGCAGTTACTTCTACACAAACAGGCGAACAGTCGAAAAATTTTCTGGCCTTTTCAAACCCTGTCGCGGAACCTGCCTTGGTGGCAGTAGCAGATCGAGTGGTCGCAGTTAGAGATGGACAGGGATCACTTATGGATCGTATTGAAGTTGATGTCGGTGAAGGAGTTCTTCCGATACCTCCAGGTGTTTTGACTGCTACGGTTTTTCAGTACCGAGAAGGACAGATTGCCTTAGTTGGTCCTGTTGGTTGGGTCGCTGAATCCTGCACAATGGTTTCAGTTACAACAAAGGATCTGAGGCCCTTAGATGTGGTTTATTATGCTGGGTCAAATGCCACTTGTCCCGTTCAGTTCCAGATGACTAAAACGCAACCTACATGTATAGGTGATTCAGCTCTTATACTGCCCATTTCTATCCCACAGAGAGACAATCCACAAAAACTGCCTGAAGGCGGAGTCGGATGGGCTGAAAAAGTTCGGTTTGGTCTTGAAAGCTCTGAAGCAGATTTGAATGGGTGGGAAGTGCTCTCGGTAAGAGGGACAATCGAAGTTCCGGAAGGTGTCGAAAACGTCGTCATACCAAAATTTGGTGGCGCATCAGGCGACACACTGCAAATTGATTTGGGTATGAGTTCTGCTGGTCAATCAGCGGGGTCGTGCGTAATTGAATAGTAAAAAGCCTTTTTTTGACGAAACCGCGATGTTTGGAGTTAAAAGTTTTGAAAGAACTGGCGAACAAGTAACTTCAACACTGATAGCTCTTCGTAGAAAAGCTGATATAGCAATTCTTCGCCTTCAGGCTCATTTCGATTCTCCACTAGCAGATCGTCTAATTCCTTGGTTGGGGGCATTCCTACTCAGTTTGTCCCTAACGCTTTTGTCGCTAGCACGATTCAGAGATTTAAGCTTTAGTGAACAAATCGGGTACTACATACAAGCTTCACACCTTTTGGAACTGGGTGAGTCGCCAGAAGTAAATCAATTAGGTATGAATATTTTTGCTGTTCAAGCGTCTTGGTTATTTTGGCCGATAGCTCTAATTGCGAGAGTTTTTCCTTCAGGAGAGTTCATGCTGGTGATTCAGGCAATCGCGTTAGGGTTAGGTGTGGTTCCTATATGGCGGATCGCTAGAGGTCCTGCCAATCTAAGAACCGGAGGTGCAGCAGCTCTGGTATTTGCTTATTCTTTGCATCCTTCTATCCATAATTTGAATCTCGCTGGCTTTTATCCCGAGTCATTTGCCATACCTGCTTTACTCGCCGCATATTTGGCCGGACACCGGGGTAAGTGGTTGGTGAGTTCAGGATTTATATTTTTAGTCCTAATATCACGTGCAGATCTAGGATTGGCCGTACTGGCCCTTGGAATAGTTTTTGCTTTCGAGAATAAAAAAATTGCTGGAAGGATTCTAATTTCTCTAGGTTTTGTGTGGTTTTCGGTAATGGCATTTTGGATCCAGCCTTTAATTGGAACAGGTTCTTATCCTCATATTGCAGCGTTTAAACATTTTGGAGATGGTTCTTTGGATGTGATTTTCGGAATTTTCTCGGATCCTTTCGGCCTTCTAAAAGAACTTTTAGTCAGAGATAATTTTGAGCAATTAATTTTGATTGTTGCTCCTGTTCTATTTCTTCCATTAATTCATCTTCGATATGTGATGCCAGTTGTCCCACTGTTAATTTTTTACCTTGTAGCAGACGTTCCTATAGGGCCTTTAGGAAATCCTCAACAAGACGTGGCTGTGTTAGTTATGGTTTTCATCGCAGCTGCTTATGCTTTAAACAAAATCGGCACCTCAGGCGTCAGTAGGGTACTCGTAGGTCGGCGAATACTGACTGTCTTGTTGCTGACCGCAACTGTTTTTTTTATCCGTGATTCCGCTTCCTCTCCTTTCGAGAAGCCTTGGGAATGGGGAAGAAGAGATGAAGTTGATATAGCAAGAATTACCTCAGCCTTTTGGCTGGGTGATGATGCAAGTGTTATGGCCCCAGCAAATCTGTACCCAGAAATAGCTAATCGTAAAAACGCTTTTGTTCTTGAAAACACTGATTACGTTTCACCTGACCCAGAACAGTTGAAAAACATAGATGCAGTGATCTTTGATACGAATATTACAAACTGGCTTGCTGACGAATATATTGCTTATTCTGAAAAAATGAGTGAGCTCGGTTTCGTTAAACGCTTCGAATCTAAAGGTGTGCAAACCTGGATTCGCAAACCGGGTTCAAGCTAGTATCTGAAGTTTCACGAACCTTATTTAGAGAGGCATTTCTGAAGTAACTCCAAGTCTGAGGCGAGTTCATCCGAGGATATGTTTGAATTGGCATTAGCGAAGTCCAAATGACTCATATCATCAATAGGTATTACGTGTAGATGAACGTGCGGTACTTCGAAACCAGCGATCATTAATCCTATGCGGTTGGGTTTGAAAGCTTTCATTTGGGCTTTTCCTATTTTTTGTGCGATCTTCATACAATGTGAAGCCGTTTCTTCGGTTAGGTCTGTCCACATGTCTATTTCTTGGTTGGGTACAACCAGGGTGTGGCCACGATTAATTGGTCGAATGTCAAGGAATGCGAAGCACTCTGGGTCCTCCCAAAGTATGTGTCCAGGTATCTCTCTTGAGAGGATTCGAGTAAAAACTGACGGCATAAATGCTAGCTTTTCAATAATTGTCTCTTTGGTCAAACACGGCCATACCTAGCTATGAATATTCTGCCCCTAGAGAAGGATAGATTGTCACGATGGGTAACAAAATTTTTACCATTCCTAATCTGATTAGCGTTCTGCGACTTCTTTGCATTCCCCTGTTTGTTTGGATCCTTTTTGGAGTTGAAGATCGATCTGCAGCTGCACTTCTCTTAGCAGCACTTGGAGCAACAGACTGGATCGACGGGTGGATTGCAAGGAAGTTCAATCAAACTTCAGAACTAGGAAAAATTTTGGACCCAACTGCTGACAGGCTTCTTCTGATAGTTGCTATACCGGCTTTGATAGTTGATGATTCAATTCCAATTTGGTTTGCAGTACTTGCATTAGTTAGAGAGTTGTTGGTTGGAGGAGGGACTGTGCTGCTGGCACTTTTAGGCGCTAGGAGAATAGACGTTTTATGGTGGGGTAAAACTGGTACATTCGCAATGCTTTTCGCTGTTCCTTCTTTTTTAGCGGGCGAATCAACTATTTCGATTAACGAATTTTTTGCTGTTTTCGCTTATATCTGTGGCTTGCCGGGACTAATAATCTCCTGGTTTGCCGCATTTATGTACATACCGCTGGCATCGGAAGTTTTGAAAGAACGTCGACAAGACCGCCAGTCATTTTAATGAATTTTTCTTTCTCTATTATAAAAATGAGCACTTTGACGCTAGTTTCGACTTTATGAATATCCCTGAAGACCTTATGTATTCTGAGGATCACCAATGGGTGCGTATCGAGGGAGATGGGTTAATCCGGATCGGAGTGACTGATTATGCACAAGATGCGTTAGGTGAAGTTGTTTTCGTCGAACTACCCGCTGTCGATTTGGAGATAGAAAAGGGAAATATGTTGGGAGAAGTTGAGTCCAGTAAATCAGTTTCGGAAATCTCTGCTCCAGTAAGTGGAAAAATTCTTGAGATTAATGACGACCTGGAGTCATATCCAACAAAAATAAACGACGACCCATATGGAGAGGGATGGATTTGTTTAATGGCTACAGAAGGGTCAAGTCCAGAAGGTCTACTTTTAGACGCTGAGTCATATCGCTCCCTACTGGAAGGGTGACTATTCGTGAATAGGGAAGACGAGATCTTTAGTGATGAAGAGGTAACAGATGCGATCGAAATAGATCCAGAAATCCCTCACCGTTTAGATCGCGAGATATTTGAAGTAGACACGGGGATACTTGTCATCGAATCTGGCCCTAAGTCAGGTTCACGATACGCTTTGGATTCCGAATCTATACTTATTGGAAGGGGGAAAGATTCAGATATTTTTCTCGATGATGTAACGGTTTCAAGACGGCATGCTCTCATTGAAAGAGATGGAAGTGAATATAAGGTTTCCGATTTGGGGTCGTTAAATGGTACTTACGTAAACGCCAAAGGAATCCAGTCTGAAGAATTGGTAGATGGTGATGTCCTTCAGGTAGGGAGATTTAAACTTGTATTTTTTCACGGAATTGCCCAGAACTGATTGAAGATTGAATTGTCCGAAACGAAGTTGTTCAACATAGGTCAGGTTTGCGAAAATCTGATCGAAGAGTTTCCGCAAATCACAGTTTCAAAGATCCGCTATTTGGAATCGCAAGGGTTACTTACTCCAACTAGAACCGAGTCTGGTTATCGAAAGTTCTCCACCAGTGATCTGGATAAACTTGTTTGGATTCTAAGGCAACAAAGAGACTATTTCGTTCCTTTAAAAACTATTAAAGAGAGACTAGATAAGAAGGGTTTTGACTTCGAGACGGATGAAATGCCTGAAAAGTCAGACTCTGATAGAAAATTTGAAGAAGATCCAATAACAACAGGAATAAGTCTAGACATTAAAGGTTTAGCTAAAGCTTCTGGAGTTCCATTAGAAAAAATTGAGGAACTGAATGAATTGGGTGTAATAAAAGGACGAAAAGTTGGAAACAAACAAATTTTCGAAGGTGAAGCCTTGATAACTGTCAGGTCGGCAAAGCGCCTTTTTGAACTTGGTATGGAAGTTAGACATTTGAGAATGTATCTTGTCGCCGCTCAAAGAGAAGCAGGCGTTATTGAGCAATTGTTGTCTGCTAAATCTAAAAGCGAGGATCTTAAATCAAGAGTTGAAGCGAAGAGAGAGTTGAATGAAGTTGTTGCTTTAGGAAGAGAAATTCACAAGTGTCTACTAAAACTCTCAGTAGATGGACTAGAAACTTGGTAGATGGATTATCCAAAATTATTACAGAATAAAGAAGAAATTGAATGCAGGGTTAGAGAACTAGCTACTGAACTAGACGACTACTTGAAAGATGGCGGCGTCGTAGTGGGAGTACTTAAGGGATGCCTGCCTTTTCTGGCTGATCTTGTGCGAGAGATCAATTATGAAATAGAAATAGATTTTCTTGCTCTGACTTCATTTAAAGAAAATACCGGGCGGGTTCGTCTAACAAGAGACTTGGGTATTGATGTATCTGGCCGCAATGTTTTACTCGTTGAAGATGTAGTAGACACCGGCTTCCGACTCCATTTTTTGAGAAACCATCTTGAGACTCATCAGCCCGCAGAGGTAAGAGTTTGCACACTCTTTGATCGTTCAGATCGACGTGTTCTGCCTGTCAAAGTTGAGTATTCGGGCTTTGTGCTTCAAGAGGGTTTCATTGTAGGTTACGGAATTGAACACCTAGGCATGTTTAGGAACCTACCCTCCGTGGTTTCAGCTAATCAGTCGGTTCTAGATGAAGAGTTTGCAAATGGCGAATCTAAATTGGTGGATGAAATCCTAAGAATCGCTCAAGGTAAAGAAATAGTTGAATGCTAGTTTGCAGTTTTGGAGGGGTCGATGAATGAAATGATAGTAATAGGAGTTCAACAAGTTCTGCCTTCCAATACTCCTGTGATCCTTCTGCGTGAAAAAGAAGGTGAACGACTTCTGCCCATATTTATTGGTTTACCCGAAGCCACTGCAATAGGTTTGACTCTCGCAGGTCAAGAACCGCCTAGACCTATGACCCATGACCTTTTCGTTACTGTCTTGGAGACCTTTTCAGCTACTTTGGAAAGGGTTGTGGTCACACAATTAAGGGATCGAACTTTTTATTCAGATATCTATCTTCGAGGACCGGCAGGCGTGGAAGTCCTTTCCGCAAGACCTTCGGATGCAATTGCGTTAGCGGTTCGCATGGGAGCAGATGTTTTTGTTGAAGAGGACGTCTTGGAAGAAGCAGGATATATTGCACCGCCTGAACAGGAAGAACCGGTTACGGATGTTCAAGTGGAGGAGTTTAGAGAGTTTTTAGACAATGTAAATCCCGATGATTTCGCGGGTTAAGACTAAAAAGCCAAAGTCTTGTTCGGTTGAATTGTTGACCTGAAGGCTGTAAACCCCTATCATGTAGAATAACACTGATGTAGTTCTCTGAGCGAAATACGAGTTCTTACCTGTTTTTCGCGCGGGAGAGGGAAAGAACATGTCCAAAGAACAAGGTTATAGCGGTGACGAAGCCAGGAAAATTGTAGGTATTACATACAGGCAATTGGATTACTGGGCTAGAACTGAACTTATAAGACCCTCTTTGTCTGACGCTAGTGGTAGCGGCACAAGAAGAAGGTACTCATATCGAGATCTACTCAAGTTGAAAGCAGTGAAGGCGTTAATTGATGCCGGTATCCGTTTGGCTTTGATTCGGAGAGTTTTCGAATTTCTTGAAGAGAAACTTGATGAAGATGTAGTGCAAGTGAATTTAGTTATTCAAGGTTCTTCTGTAATGGTGCAACGCGGCGAAGAGGAGATTATAGATCTTTTGCACAACGGACAGGGAGTGTTGAATATTTTACCCATGGCTGGCGTCAAGGAAGATCTCGATGCCAAGATAGTTGAGCTTTTCCCTGGCGCTGATGAGACGAGTGTAGGAATTGAAGATGACGGTCAAGCAATTGCACAGTAGTTGCCATAGGGTCGGAGGAACTTTTTCTTAAATGAGCGAGGTTCACGAACTCCCTGATAGAAGTCTTTCTTCTTCGTTTGCTCATGAGTCTGAAGAAAAAATAGCCCAATTATTGGATTTTTACGGAATTAAATGGGAATACGAACCTACGACTTTCGTGTTGGAAAGAGACTCTGCGGGGCAACCTAGATCAGCATTTACTCCTGATTTTTACTTGCCTGAGCATAATCTCTATCTAGAGGTAACGACCTTAAAACAGTCGCTTGTCACTAGAAAAAATCGAAAGGTACGTAGGTTGCAAGCGCAGAGGCCAGACTTGAGCATCCGTATTCTTTACAGAAGTGATATAGAAAGACTTTTCTTATCTGATGCGGCTTGATTTATCAGTCAAGTAAATCTGGTTCGTCAACTAAAATTTTGTCAAACAAAGGCTGAGCGCTGAACCAACCCGAAAAAGCGTTGCCAATCTGATTATTCGTAAGCGTTGCTGTTTCGTGATCTATAGGAATCGTAGTTCCGGCTGCTTCTGCAAGTAGTTGCGCTTGGCAAGTTCTTTCCATAGTAACGAAGAGCCAAAGCGCCTCATCGACTGTCTCACCTAAAGTTAAAAGGCCATGATTTTTCAGTATTGCAGCTTTACAGTCTCCCAAAGCTGCGGCAATTCTTTTTCCTTCGAGCGGATCGAGCACCACACCTGTGAAATCGTCAAATAAGACATGGTTGTTATAAAAAATACAACTGTCTTGTGTCAGTGGATCAAGAGTTTTGCCTAATGAAGAAAAAGATTTACCAAAAATTGAGTGAGAATGCGCAGCTGCAACAATCTCAGGTCTCTCCATATGGATTCCAGAATGAATAGCGAATGCTGCCTGGTTAACTGCATAATTTCCTTCAATTACATCACCATTATGGTTAACAAGAAGAAGGTCAGAAACTGAAATATGGCTAAAGTTCATTCCGAATGGATTTACCCAAAAGCAGTCAGTTTCCTCAGGGTCTCTTGCTGTTATATGTCCAGCTACCCCCTCGCTGAAACCGTATCTTCCAAAAATTCTAAATGCTGCAGCTAGACGTTCTTTGCGGTGCTTTCTCTCATCCTCAACGTTTTCAAAAACAGGCATCTCATGCATGAGGGGTAAATTCGTTTGGAATCTTTGCGATGCTTCTAATTCTTTTTCATTATTCATTTTTTATCCTCAGTTGAGTTTAATTTCAAAGGAAAATTTCATCAATCCAAAACGCGCACTGATTTATCTCGCAGCCAATGGTCAGCAATAACGAGAAGAGACATGGCTTCAACCATAGGTACTGCTCTGGGTAAAACACAAGGGTCGTGTCTCCCTTTCGCTTCGAGACTTACGGGATTATTTTCGTTGTCGACCGTTTCCTGCGTGCTTGAAATTGTGGCTGTAGGTTTAAAAGCAACACGGAAAATTATTTCAGAACCGTTTGTTATTCCTCCCTGAACTCCTCCTGAATTATTCGTTTTAGTTATTGGATTTTTTTCACCAGGTGCAAATTCGTCGTTGTGTTCGCTACCTTTCATGAGTACAGAAGAAAATCCACTTCCTATCTCGAAACCTTTTGTGGCAGGTAGCGAAAGCATCCCTTTTGCTAGATCAGCTTCGATCCTGTCAAAAACGGGAGCCCCTAAGCCTGCAGGAACTCCTCGAATTAAACATGTCACTATTCCACCAAGGGAATCACCAGCTTTTTTTGCTTCTGTGATTTTTTTAACCATTGCTGCTGACGCTTCGGTGTCAGGGCAACGAGTTATTTGTGCTTCAATTTCATCAAAATTAACATTTTCAGTATCAACATCAGCTTTTATGTCATGGATCTGTGAAACCCAAGCAATAACTTCCACATCGGTCGTTTCATCTAAAAGCTTTCTAGCAACTGCACCTGCCGCTACTCTTCCTATTGTCTCTCTAGCACTAGAGCGACCTCCTCCTTGCCAGTTACGGATACCAAATTTTGCATCATAAGTGAAATCAGCATGAGAAGGACGGTAGGTATTTTTCAAATGCTCGTAAGCTTCCGGTTTTGCGTCTTCATTTCTGACAAGAATTGCAATCGGAGTGCCGAGTGTTTTTCCCTCGAACACACCAGAGAGTATCTCAGCATTATCTGTCTCATCCCGCTGGGTTGTAATTTTACTTTGCCCAGGACGACGCCTGTCGAGATCACGTTGAATATCAACTTCATTTAAAGCTAACAAAGGTGGACATCCATCAATGACTACACCTACACCGCCACCGTGGCTTTCACCCCATGTGGAAATTTTAAACAAAGAACCGAAACTATTTCCCATATATAGATCATAGAGGGCTTTAGCGGCAGGCTAGGTCTCATTAAATGACTGCGATACCCTCAAAGTGTGTCAGCAACATATGGGAATTTAAACATCGCTAACGCCTGGGAGGCAATAGCCGATCAAATAGGCGATCTGCCGGCAATTTCTACTCTTGAAACTTCAACCACATGGAAAGAATTTGAAAGAAATTCTGCTTCTTTAGCAAGAACATTTTATGAAAAAGGTTTGAAACGAGATTCAAAAGTAGCTTTTTATTGTTATAACGGGCCGGAATATCTAGAAGGTCAGTTTGCAGCTTTCAAATTGAGAGCTATTCCAGCAAATGTTAATTATCGATATTTAGACGAAGAACTCGCTTACATTTTGAATAATTCTGACGCTGAAGCAATATTGTTCGACTCTAGTTTGACTGAAAGGGTTGACTCGGTTCGCGCAAAATGTCCGACACTCAAAGCTTTCGTAAGGATAGGAGAGGGGGCAAACGAAGATTGGTTTATGTCTTATAAAGACGCAATCAGCAACGATCCTTTAGAGAGATTTGAAAGATCCAGTGATGATCTATGGTTCCTTTACACAGGAGGCACCACCGGAAGTCCAAAAGCTGTTATGTGGTCTCATTCTGGGCTCATTGGCGGTATGGGAGAAACTTTTCGCTCACTAGGTGAAGAAATCCCAGAAACCCCACGCGATGCAGGCGATCTTGCGAAACGAGTCACTGGATCTGGAAAAGAAATAAGACAACTTTGCGCTGCTCCGCTTATGCACGGGACGTCAAGTCTGACTGCATTGAGCACGCATATGCATGGAGGTCTAGTAGCGACTCTTGCATCTAAGACATTTAATGCCAAGGAACTATGGGAAACAGTCGAAAAGTTCAAAATAACGATGCTCACGATTGTCGGCGATGCATTCGCCCGACCGATGATTGATGAACTCGAGAGATCCGTTGCAGATGGTAGAAGTTGGGATATTTCTTCACTCCGCCTTGTGATGTCTTCTGGTGTCATGTTTAGCGCTCCGTTGAAAGAACGACTACTAAATTTACACAGTTGCACTATTTTGGACGCTTTAGGTTCCAGTGAAGGAACCGGAATGGGCAAACAGGTAACTTCACGAAAAAGAAAAGACACTGGAACAGCAAGGTTTTATCTCGGCAAACACACAAAAGTCCTCAGAGAAGATGGACAAGAAGTTGAACCAGGATCTAAGCAGATAGGAAAACTTGCTTTGGGTTACCCGTTGCCGGTGGGGTATTACAAAGATCATGAGAAAACAGAGGAAACTTTTCCAACTATAAATGGTAGAAGATGGTCGATACCGGGAGATTGGGCATCTGTCGAAAAAGATGGTTCAATTACACTTTTGGGTAGAGGGTCAGAATGCATAAATACAGGCGGAGAGAAAGTTTTTCCTGAAGAAGTTGAAGAAGCTTTGAAGATAAACCCCAAAATAATTGACTGTAACGTTGTGGGTTTACCTGATGATCGGTGGGGAGAAGCAGTGGCAGCAGTCGTAGAAATTAAAGATGGTGAGATAATCAGCGAGTTGGAAATTATCAACGATGCAAAAAAGAGGTTGGCTGGCTACAAAGTGCCTAAAAGTATAGTTTTTGTTGAAAAACTTAAAAGAGGACCCAATGGTAAATCTGATTATAGGTGGGCTCGTAAGACAGCTGAAAATGCGCCGATTTAAAGATCTGTTACAAGGGCTGAGGGTTCAGGCAGTTCGTCGCCAGTAATTATTGAAGAATGTCGGGAATTAACTGCACCTATGTGTTGATCATCAGTAAAAATCCAGAACTTGTCATTTGAAATCGCTTCGTATACAAGTTCAGCTACCTCAGACGGTTGCTTGGCGTTAGCGTTGATCCATTCCATAAATGCCTCTCTTTGAAGAAGATCAGCGTCAGATAGATCAAATGAGGAATCTTTAACAAAATTTTCAGGTCGGTTCCTCTCCGAGTTAAAAATGTTTGTTGCTACAAATCCCGGACAAAGGCAGCTTACCCCAACAGCAGAATTGTCAGCCCTTAGTTCATGGTGCAGTGTCTCAGCGATTGTAACCGCAGCAAATTTTGTCGCGTTGTACGGACCAAGGTTAGGTATCGATACATGCCCGGCGATTGATGCCGTAATAACCACATGTCCTTCATCCATTTCACGTAAGGCAGGAAGGAAAAGATTCAAACCGTTTATAATTCCCCACAAGTTGACTCCGATTACCCACTCCCAGTCACCAATTGTCGCTTCAGATATAGAAGCTCCGAATCCAACACCTGCATTAAGGCAAATCAATTCAGGATTTCCAAAAGTCTCGGCAATTTGACTTTTCATACCTTTCATAGAATCCAGATCGCTCACGTCGCATTGAATTCCAATTGCTTCATAATTGAGTTCTTTCAACTCGGACACTGCTTCTTCTAGAATTGGGGTTTCAATATCAGCGAGTGCAATTTTCATTCCAGATTCCGCTAAACGTCGACCTATTGCGAGACCTATACCAGAGGCCCCGCCGGTAATTAGAGCTGTTTTTCCAGTTAAATTTTTCATTTCTCTCCAGTCAGATTATTCCTCAAAACCAAGCAATGCTTGTTCGACTACCTCAGTAAGAGCGGGGTGGATATAAAGCTGATTTTTCGCCAATTCTTCAACTGTAATCGAGACGCTCATTGCTGTAACTAATTGCTGTATGAGAATGGAGGCCTGATAACCAATGATGTGTGCACCCAAAAGAAGTTGGCTGCTAGGGTCGGTCAATAATTTAACAAATCCCTGCTCATCTTCCATTGCCCATCCGAACGCGGTGTCCGAGTAACTCCGTATGGATTTTGAGTAAGGAATATTTTTCTGCAACAACTCATCTTCAGTGAAGCCCACAGTAGCTATTTGAGGATTACCGAAAACCGCCTTAGGGATAACAGATCGGTCGATTTTAATCAAATTGTCGCTGTTCAAGAGATTATGCGCTACAACTCTCGCTTCCGCGTTTGCAGTGTGCTTAAGTTGAAGAGGATTTGTGACATCACCTAAAGCCCAAACCCCTTCTGAGGAAGTGCGCAAATATTCATCAGTTAATACGTAGCCGTCGTTGTCACATTCAATACCGCCTTTTTGAGGATCAAGAAATTCAGTATTAGGAGCTCGACCTGTCGCTATTAAAAGCTGATCAGCTGCAAGAGTTCCGCCTTTTTTAAGTTCAATAACGAATTCTTCGTTGTATGAAACATGCTCGATCTCTTCAGAAAAGTAAACAGTAAACCTGTCCGAATAAATCTCGGTGATTCTTTCCCTGATAGAACAGTCAGCTTCGCTGAGAAACTCTTCACCTCTCAAGATAATTATCACTTCAGAACCGAAAGCTCCAAAAATATGAGCCATCTCTATAGCGATAAACCCACCACCTATGATCACTAGTCGCTTAGGTAAAGAAGTTATTCTCATAATCGAATCGGAAGTATGAAAAGGTGTGTCACTCAACCCTTTGAACTCTGGAACAACTGGATTGGCCCCTGCCGAAATAACTATCTGATCAGCCGTGACTTCATTTCCTGATATGCCAAGAGTTTTATCTGAAAGGAAATTAGCCTTATCACGGTAAACGGTTACATTTTCGAGGCTTTTTCTGTACTGAAGACCCGCTTCCGCAATTGGGTCGATCCGTCCGAAAATCCGTTCTTGGATTCCCGTCCAATCGACATTTGATAATGAAGAATTTACGCCAAGCTCCCTTGCATTTTCAGCATTAAGTGCCAGATCCGCTGCGTAAATAAGCATTTTCGAAGGTATGCATCCACGGTTCATGCAAGTTCCACCGAATTCAGCAGGCTCGGCGATTGCAATGTCAAGATGATCGTGCTCTGGGCCAATTATCGTGTTACCGGAGCCGGCACCGATTATTAAAAGATCGTGATGGGGCATCTAACTACTTAGAGGCCAAAAGAAGCCCCAGAGAACGCAGCATTTGAGTCCCTGCTCCTAATGACGTCGTAATATGTTTATTCCACAGCGTGTATCTATGAAGTGGATAGTCTGTCGAAACTCCCATACCTCCATGGCAATGCTGAGTTGCATGGGCAATTTCTGTAGCACGTTCCGAAGCCCACCACTTTGAAATATAGGTATCTTCGAGAGCATCAAGACCAGCACCTAGACGCCAAGCTGCAGAAAAGGTTGTAAGTCGGATCCCTCCAACATTTATAAACTGATCAGCAAGGCGTTGAGTGACAGCTTGAAAAGTAGCTAAGGGTCTACCGAACTGTTGCCTTTCACTAGTATAAGAAGCGGTCATTTTGAGAGCTGTCTCAGTTACTCCAAGCTGCGTGGCACAAAGAGCTATGAGTGAAACTTGAAAAAACCATAAAAGGCCTTCAAGTCCAGCAAGTTTTTCGGCAGGTGTGTCAGCAAAAGATATTTCCCAGAGTTGTTGACCACGAGTTGAATTAGTTGGATCCATGCTTATGCCGGCATCCTTAAGGTCCACAATGCAAATAGCCGGCCCATCGTTTGTCGATACTGTTACTAAAACAAAATCTGCATGGTTAGCGTGTTCAACGACCGTTTTCTTTCCATTTACAAGACCATTTTCAAAGGAAACAGCGGGTTCCATAAACTTGTCATTTAGAAATTCTTGAGAAGCAAAAGTTAAAAGCTTGGAACCATTTACAACTTCTGGCAGTAATGAATTCCTTTGTTCCTCAGAGCCAAACTTATCGACTGTAATTGCAGATACTAGGTTAGGAAGAAGGGGAATCGGGGCCACATATTGACCTTGCGCGCGTAGTATGCAAACTAGAGCGAGAAAGTCTAAACCAGCGCCTCCTACATCTTCATTTAAAGTTGCACCGATAAGTCCAGATGAAACAAACTTTTCCCACAGTGGACGATCGAACCAATCCCCGGATACTTCTACCTCTTTCAAATTTTCCATCGTGACATGATCATCTAGGATTTTTGTAGCCAAATCAGTAATTTCGTTGTGTTCTTCAGAAAGGTCAAAATTCATAAATAAACCTCACCTACGCCGTTTCTCTCGTGGTAACCCAAGTCCAGCCATACCAATGATGTCTCTTTGAATTTCATTCGTTCCACCACCAAAAGTCAAAACCCAGACCGAGCGATAACCATTCTCTATTTGTGATGCCAGATCAGATCCCGAGTCACCTTCTATCAGATGGCCAGTTGCACCGATTACTTCAGTCAACTGAGTGTAAATACGATGCATAGATTCGGAACCGTGAACCTTGATTGCAGATGCATCGGCAGGGCTCATTTTTCCATTCGTATTGGCATAGGCAACTTCCCAATTTAGAAGATCAAGATATCGAACGAGAGAACGACATTCCGCAAGTTTCACTTGAACCCATTCCTGGTCTATCACTCTTCTGCCATCAGGTAAAATATTGTTTGTAGCCCACTCCACGGCATCTCTGACCAGTCTCACCATGCGTCCCGCTGCGAATAAAGAAACCCTCTCATGGTTAAGTTGGCTGGTAATCAGATTCCAACCTCCATTCACCTCTCCGATTCGCATACTGTCTGGAACCCTCACTTCGTCATAAAATGTCGCAGTTGTATCGGCAGCTCCGAAAGTTTCAAAGGGCTGTATAGAGAATCCAGGATCCTTAGTATCAACGATGAAAAGAGTTATTCCTTTATGTCCCGGCGCTTCTGTATCAGTTCGAGCAGCAAGCCAGATGTAATCTGCGTTGTAAGCCAGACTTGTATACAACTTTTGACCATTGATAACCCAGTCATCCCCATCTCTGACAGCTCTCGTTTTCAAAGATGCAAGATCAGTTCCAGCTTCCGGCTCTGAGTATCCAATCGAGAAATGAACTTCCCCTGCAAGAACCTTTTTTAGGAAAAAATCTTTTTGTTCATCAGTGCCAAACTCTCTGATGGTGGGGCCAACTGTGTTGGTTGTGAGAAAAGGTATAGGACACCATGCAGCTTGCGACTCGTTGAAAAAAATATATTGCTCAATAGGAGTAAAGCCTTTGCCGCCATGCTCAACAGGCCAGCCGACACCGAGCCAACCATCTTTGCCTATCTTTTTAATTAGTTCTTTGTAAGGTTTGTTCTCAGCGAAATCAGCGCTTTTGACCTGCTCTCGCACTTCTGGTGTCATCAAGTCATTGAAATAGGACTCGAGCTCTTTGCGAAGGGACTCTTGTTCTTCAGTTAAGTCAATAAACATGCGGACCTTTCAAATTGATCGCACTTAAGTATGCAATGAAAAGTCAATTTCGCGGGACAGAATCCCAAGAAGCACCCTTGAATGGGTCCGGTTCTTTCGGCAGGCCAAGGACTCTTTCTCCAATAATATTTCGTTGCACTTCATCTGTTCCTCCTGCAATGCTTACTCCTGAAGCAGCCAGGCATCCAACAGCCCACTTTTCAGCATCCTCATCTTCGATTTCCCAAGCCTGACCGGCAGTACCGACTATTTGCATTGAGGCGTCTCTGAAAACACGCGCCAGAATAGAGCCGTTTAGTTTAGCAATTGAACCTTCAGGCCCAGGAATGCGTCCCGCTGCAACAGAGTCACGAACACGCTGTCCGATGAATCGTCGGATTTTCTCGCGAATCCAAAGATCAGAGAGTATTTGCCTGATATTAGGATCGGAGTTTTTATTCATATTTCTCGCTAATTCGATCAGAGCCGGACTCCGATCAGCAGTTAAAGAGCCACCGCCTGCTCCTATTGAAACACGCTCAAACATAAGCATTGAAACCGCCAGATTCCAACCTTGATTAAGATCACCAAGCAGATGATCCAAGGGGATTCTAGTTTCATTGAAAAACACCTCGTTGAAGCCACTTCCTCCAGAAATTTGACGTAACGGTCTAACTTCTACGCTTGGGTCAGTTAAATCGACTATGAACATAGAAAGTCCTTGATGTTTCGGTAGAGAAGGATCTGTTCTAGCGACAACCAGACCTAAATCGGCATAGTGAGCACCAGAGGTCCAAACTTTTTGCCCTGAAATAACCCATTCATCTCCATCTTGGTTTGCTCGCGTTGACAGACCGGCAACATCTGAGCCGGCACCTGGTTCAGAGAACAACTGACACCATATTGTCTTTCCAGAAATGCAATCTTGCATGTAGGTGTTTTTCTGCTCTTCTGTTCCGTACTGATCCAACATGGGTAGACACATGCCATGTGATATGTACAAAGGCCCATTGGGGAGCCGCCAGTCCCTAGCAACTTGATCGAAAATCTCTTGATGCTTCTTGGTTAGTCCAGCACCACCAAATTTCTCTGAGTAACTTAGGGCCGCTAATCCTCCATCAAACAGTTTTTGTTGAAAGTTTCTGCATTCATCAACGCGCTCAGGGTCATCTTCCAAACTTGATTCGGATTCACCGACTCGATCACAGTTTTTCTCAAGAAAATCTAATACCTTCTCTCTGAAAGACTGTTCATCCTCAGTTGAAATATCGGCTATTTTGGTGTCTTCAGGCATTGAATGAAAATAGTTCCACTTGCCCCTCAAGTGCAATTGCTGGGCAAAAGTATTTGACTTTCCCCATTAAGGAGCTAAAGAGCCTCTATCTTCTAACCCCATGGGCATAAAAGGTCCGAAAAAACCATGTTCATAAAGACCATATCCAACGTTTCCTTCGTATGAAAAGCGTCCAACGTGGTCTACGATGCCGTATTGAGCTAGACCTTTTATTTCATCAACATCAAGTATTAAACCTTGTACCACGTCTTTGCCTTGGTGCATTCCGTGTCGCCAGTCTGAATCAATGCCATAGCCGGTTCCGATCGAAACCCAGTTTGGTAAAAGAGATTCACATTCAATCTCGAAAGAAGATCCGGGAGCCTCAT
>CENY01009390.1_pt1 | contig 30440 bp, 31 predicted proteins | sample 356181 | NCBI WGS metagenome assembly CENY01 (sample SAMEA2619840, study PRJEB7988) | marine metagenome | isolation source: saline water (ENVO:00002010), including
ATCGATTAACCTTTTGTAAAAGAACAGTAGCTTTGCAAGTTTCGAACATATCTTGGCGATTGTTGCTTCCGGGACCGTCAGAAGCGAGAGCGACAGTTATTCCGAGATCCAGCATTTCTTTAATTTTTGCTACTCCAGAAGCTAGATACATATTTGAAACTGGGCAGTGAACAACAGAAGCTCCTCGTTTTGATATCAGGTCAAGCTCGCTTTCATCCAGCCAAATAGCATGAGCGAGCTGCATGTCAGGTCCTAAAATCCCTAAAGAGTCGAGCCAATGAACGTGCCTGAGGCCGCGTTCTTCCAAATTCATTTCAACTTCAATTGCGGTTTCAGCACAGTGTAGATGCGTCGAAGCACCCCATGCTCTTGTTGCAGCCACAGTTTCAGTCATCGCCTCATCAGAACAACCCCAAGGAATCAAAGGTGCTAGTCCTATTTGAATACGATTGTTTTCAAATCCGTGCCATTTTTCATATACGGGGTTTATACGTTCCAGAACTGTTTGTGCTGATTCCGTAAGAGGTGGATGATAATTTCGATCAGCCCACCCGCTAGCGAGTACGAACCTCAGTCCGACTTCAGATGCGGCTTGGCAAACAGCATCATCTATTTGTGGGTCTATGTGAATATATTGATGGTCGACAACAGTAGTAGCGCCGCCCCTAAGATTTTCAATTAATCCCAGAGTGGCAGCAGCTTTAGCGGTGTCTGCATCCAATTCTGTAGCTCCCGGCCAGATGCAGTCCTCAAGCCATTCAAGTAGAGGCTTGTCATCTGCGAGTCCGCGGAAAAAAGTTTGGAAAAGGTGAGTGTGTCCATTAATCATCCCCGGCATTATGGCTGAGTTTTGGGCATCAATTAATTCAACGGCTTCTTTCCGTATGCTTTTCGGGGCATCTCCTGCATCAAGATTTTCGATTATGCCATCTTTTACAAAAACCCAACCAGTATCGAAAACAGAGTTTGAGTCATCAAGAGTTACGACTGTTGAGTTCTCAAAGAGTACTGAAGTCATTACATTGACCAGTCTGCGAAGGCGTCAATAACTGGGACCATGTCATCCATTAGCGGGTAGAGAATCGGACAAGTAACACCAGCATCGACATATTCTTCAACTGTTTCGCGACACTGACTGCTTGTACCTGCTGCCATAAGCGATTTTACAAGATTGTCAGGAATGAGATCTGCAGCTTTCCTGTAGTCAGCTTCAGTGGCAGGCCAACCAACTACTTCTTTAACACGTTCGACTAGATCTGGATCAGCTCCGCTGGCTTTCATAATGTGGGGTTCAGTTCCTAAATAGTATGCAACAAGTGATTTTCCGGTTCTGATGGCTTCATCGGGATCTTCATCAGAAAGAGAGCAAACTAAAAGCTCAGGCCGGTCAATTTGCTCCAGAGTTCTTCCAGATTTTTCAGCTCCTTTGGAAACGAGTTCAACAGCTTCACGGATATAAGACGGTGTGACAACATAGTTCAGAACCACACCGTCGCAAATTTCACCAGCTAGTTCTAACATTTTTGGACCAGTAGCACCCAAGTAGATTGGAATATCTCTAGCGTCAGTATTGCCATATGCTACATCAAGTTTCACTCGGTCGAGATTTACGAATTCACCTGAATAGCTGACTTCTTCCATTGTGAAGAGTTCTCTGATTGCTTCGATATTTTCCCTCATTGCCTGAAGAGGTTTTCTCCTGTCTTCTCCCACCCTTGACGTTATGGGCTCCCACCACGCCCCAAGGCCTAACATCACACGACTCTGATTGGCTTCATCAAGGCCGGCTAACTCCCACATAGTGCTCCAAGTCGCAGCAATTATTGCGGGATTGCGAGTCCAAATTGGTAAAACTCCAGAGCCCACTCGGACATTATTAGTTGCGTTTAGAAGAGCGCTCATCATGACCACACAGTCACGCGCCAACCTTGTATCTGCTTGCCAGATTTCTGTAATTCCACGTTGCTCTGCGTATTGAGCCATTTCTAGCTCATATGCGATGTCATGTTTGTCTTGAAAGTAAAGGGCGATTCGAGAGTTCATTTATGGCGACGTTATCGGCCTTTAGGGTAGTAGCGTCGTATTATGCCTATAGTTCCTATTAATCCCGAAAAAATAGCCCCTCCCGCTGCCAATTACCAACATGGAATTTTAGCTGAGGGAGCATCGAGGATTTTGCACACATCCGGAGTAGTCCCTGTAAAACCGGATGGAACAGTTCCAGAAGATATCAGTGAGCAAGCAGAAGTTATCTGGAAGAATATCGCTTCAATACTCGAAGAAGCTTCCATGAGTATTTCTGACATCGTGTCAGTCACCACTTACGTGGTGCCTGATCAGGATCTTCCTAAAATCATGTCTGCACGCGACACAACCCTAGGCTCGCATAAGGCAGCATCGACGCTCTTGGTGGTTGCGCAACTAGCTCAGGAGTCATGGAAAATGGAAGTCGCTGTTGTAGCCATTTCAGATTCTTAGATTGTTGATTTGATTACTCAGAAAAGTTTTATGTAGTTGCAGAGTTTGCTTCGTGCCACCTGCCCACTGCTTTATTTTGGATCACTCCAAAAAGCCAGAAGACTATTACTCCAAGGGCGGAAGACAGGATTACACACGCTAGAAGTTCTTCACCTTGCAGTCTGTTTGCATGTTTTTTTAACATTTGACCGATTCCGGCTTCTCCCTTTCCAAAAAAGAAATCACCAACAATCGCTCCAATAACTGACAAACCAGCTGAAATTCTCAAACCTGCAAAAATAGCTGGTAAGGCAGCTGGGAACATCAGCTTTCTAAGACGCGTGAATCTATTTGCATGATGGAGAGTGAAGAGGTCATGCATACCTTTTTCAGCGGATTGAAGACCAAACAAAGTATTAACAATGATTGGGAAAAGAGAAATAATCACACAAACGACAACGCGAGACGTCTGACCAGTGCCGAACCAGAATGAAATTAATGGGACAATTGCCAAAATAGGTATAGCTTGCAGAGTGACCATGTACGGGAAAATTGCTCTTTCAAGAAATTTTGCCTGACTCATTAGTATCGCAAGAACAAATCCAAGACCTATAGAAATCGATAAGCCGATTAACGCCACTTCTGTACTTGACCAAAGTGCATTTAAGGATTCAGAACGGTTATCTCCGTCTAGAAAACCGACATCAATCACACTGTGAATTGGGCGAAGCAAAAAGCGTCTTTTTTCAGCTAAAACTCCGAAAGTGATGTAATACCAAAGACCTATAACAGCAGCTCCTAAAATCACAGGTGGTACAAATGCAGCAACATATCTTCTCATCCGAGTAGGTTGCCCCGGAATAGTTTTTGAAGATGTTTCTTCGTTCTCAGTAACTGTGCTCATGAATGCGATCCTCTCAATTCGACTGAGACCTTTCCACATAACTCTGCGAAGTCTGCACTAAATCTAAGGTCCGGCTTTCGCGGATATTCAAAAGGAATGTCAAATTCAGCCACTATCCTTCCCGGTCGTGCTGACATGACAAGTACTTTGGTTGACATGAAAACAGCTTCGCTAATTGAATGAGTGATGAATAACCCAGCGAAACCTTCTTGTTTGAACAATTGCTGTGTTTCTTCATTCAAATGCTCACGAGTTATTTCGTCAACTGCTCCAAAAGGTTCATCGAAAAGAAAAACCGGAGGTTTCAATGTCAATGAGCGGGCGAGTGAACATCTCATTTTCATACCACCCGAAAGGGACTTGGGGTAGTGGTCTTCAAAACCCGTCAAACCAACCAACTCGATTGATTCCTCAACCAGTCGCTTGCGTTCCTGCGAGTCCGTTCCATGGAGCTCCGCAAGAAGTTCAACATTTTTACTTACGGTTCTCCAAGGAAGCAAGGTGGCATCTTGGAAAACGTAGCCAAGTCTCTCACGATCGACCTCCACGCTTCCATTAGTCGGTTCGAGAAGACCAGATGCGATCTTCAATAATGTCGACTTACCGCATCCGGAAGGTCCGACTATAGTGACAAACTCTCCTCTGCTTAGTTCAAAAGATATATTCCTGAGAGCTTCTGTCCCATCAGGAAAAATCATTCCTATGTCGTCAAATGACAGGGACGAAGAAGTATTTAAATCAGTATTCAAAGCTTTATCTCACTAGATCCCATCTGGTTCTTAAAATCTCCTAAAAGCGAACATTAATATGAAAGTCAACACGCTAATGAAGCAGGCTACAAAGAAAAATTGACTTTTTACACCCAACAGCTTGAACCGTTTTGGCAGTTTCTTTACAAAATCTTCTAAAGTGGGATTATGAGAACTGGAGTTTTTCTTTTTGGCGGCGTGGAAATGGAAGATGCCGGCTCTGGCATTCCGGCGCCGACCGACAGGCGATACACGAATGAGCAAATGTGGAAGGCCACAGAGCAGATAATTGATGCTGCGTGTTTGTCTGACAAGCTAGGTTTTGATTCCTTCTGGCTTACTGAACACCACTTCCAATATGAAGGTTATGAAGTTGTCCCTAACGGCATTCTTCTTGGAACTGTAATTGCTGAAAGAACCGAGCAAATTCGTATAGGCATGGCTTTCAACATTGTTCCACAGTGGCACCCCCTTCGACTGGCAGAGGACTTTGCTACCCTGCACAATATTTCAGGCGGAAGGGGAATCTTGGGTGTTGGCAGAGGAACAGTACCCCGAGAAGCCGAAACTTTGGGAAGTAAGATCGGTAGCTTTGACAATCCAGACCAAGCTTCAGCTGATGATCTCAATAGAAAACAGTTTGAAGAGGCGATGGACGTAATTCAATTGGCGTTAAATGAAGAACTTTTTTCTTATCATGGAGAGGTTTATGATTTCCCTCCACCTGGGATCCCAGACAGGGGAGGCACTGTGCAGGAGTTGACGCTGGTTCCGCGTCCTTTGCACCCTTATGAAACTTGGCAGGCAATAACATCGCCACCCACCCTTGAAGTCGTACCTAAAAAAGGTTGGGGAGGAGTTTTTTGGAATTCACATCCTGACTTTATTAAATTTCAATGGGACAGATTTGCCGAGTTGTACGAAGAGGCACAAAACCAGTCATTGGAATCCGGTGAAAAACGGATGCTTGTCAGGTGTGTCTGTGTGGCCGATACTTATGAGGAAGCTGTTGAAGCAGTTCGTCCTGGTCACGATGAGATGTGGAAATTTTTAGGACCATATGGATGGAGCAAGGGTTATATGGGCCCAGATGGAAAACCTTCCAAGGCTGGTCTAATTCCGACATTAGAAGAGTCGATTGATCAAAAGATTTGGATAGTCGGCTCAGCGGATGATGTCGGAGAACAGATCGAGTGGTACAAAGATTTGCTGGGAGTAGAGAACCTTCTTCTCTTTCCGATGATGCCAGGTGACAGTTATGAATCGGGGACTGATCAATTACATAGGCTGGCTGAAGACGTTATGCCAAAGTTTCTTTAGAAGAGAAAAGCAATTTGAACCAACTAGTAATGTTCTCAATGTAGAACGGTAAGTGATTTGAACACAGTTAGTGAAGCCGAGGTAATCGTTGTAGGGGGAGGTCACAATGGCCTCACATGTGCAGCCTATTTAGCCAGATTGGGAGTTGACACAGTACTCATTGAGGCTCGTTCATCAGTAGGTGGATGTGCTTCCACGGTTGATGATTTGGGGGCAAGGTTCAATATTTGTCACTGTGAGCATAATTTGGTCAGGGCAATGCCAATTATTGAAGAGCTTGATCTAGCAAACTATGGATTGGAGTACATAGAAACTGAAGCAAGTTCAGTTTGTGCTTTCCATGATGACAGTGACCCTTGGGTAATTTTTTCTGATACAGAGAGGACACTTTCTGGATTGGCTGAATCTCACCCAGACCAAGTTGAGGGTTATAAAAGGTACTTGAAAGATGCTTTGCCTGTGGCGAAACTGGCCCTGGACATAGCTTCGACAAATCCATCTTCTCTTGATTTCAGCTCGACTGCGTTAAAGAGAAGAGGGGAAGGACTGATGAGACTTCTTAGATGGTCTCGTAGTAGTGCGATGGAAATATTAAGCAGGTATTTCACTGACTGGCATATGATTATGCCGACCATCTCAGTAGGTCCGACAGTCTGGGGTCTTGCTCCGGAAACTCCAGGAACAGGAATGGCAGCTCTGGGGTACGCAACCAGACATGTTAATCGCGTTGGAAGACCTCGGGGTGGTAGCGGTGCTCTTACTGATGCGATTAAGGCTTCGTTCGAAGCAGCTGGGGGGAAGGTTCGTTGTGGAGTCAGAGTTGAAAATATTCTGATACAAAATGGTTCGGTGAGCGGTGTGCGGCTTGCTGATGGAGAGATCATTAAAGCACGATCAGTCGTAGCGGCATGTGATCCTAAGAGGGTGTTTGTCGAATGGGTTGGAGAAACTCCGAGAAAAGCCAGAAAAATGGTTGACAAATGGAGACAGTTCCCGGTTTCTGAAGGTTACGAATCAAAAATCGATGCAGTTCTAAATTCTCTACCAGAACCAACTTGGGGGGAGAAAATACGCACCACCCATAATGGTCTTGACCCTTTAGGGCAAACGACAATCATCTCGCCATCACCACAAGATTTGGTAGAAGCTCACAAAATGAGGCCTATGGGAACAGTTGCGACCAATCCGACAATGCTAATTGACATCCCATCTGTCCCAGATAGGACTTTAATGACGGCCTCTCAGGAGCATGTCTTGAGCCTCGAGGTTCTCTTCACTCCTTACTCAACACCTGGTGGCTGGGCTAATTCAAGTGAGCCTAGAAGGTGGTTAGAGATTTGGAACTCATTAATGCAGTCTGAAGGAAGCGACAAAATTGAGAAATGGAGGGTAATGACTCCTGAAAATTATGAAAACGAATTCATGATGCATAAGGGACACACCCCTTCTTTCGGGGCTTCACCTTTAAGCACGTTTTTCGGTCGTAACAGAGAGTTGACCCGTTATGTAACTTCAATAGATGGCCTTTTTCTTTCTGGAGCGGCTACTTTCCCAGGCGCAGGAATAGTTGGGATATCAGGTAAAAATGCCGCAATTGCTGTAATCAAAAAAATACGTAGCTCGAATTCGCGTAGGACATACAAATGAGTTCACCTGTCAGCGTAAACCTGATGCCGACAGCAAAAATTGAAACAATAGTCGAGTTGGCGAAACTATCCGAAAAGTTGGGCTATAGAAGATGTTGGATTTATGACGAAGGGTTACATACAAGAGATGTTTACGTCACATTAACTTCGATAGCGATAGCAACAAAGAAAATTCTTCTAGGTCCGGGGATAACAAATCCGTATGTTCGACATCCGGGTATTACCGCTGCAGCAATAGCAAGTTTGGATGAGATAAGTGATGGTAGAGCATTTATAGGTATTGGAGCTGGTGGAGGTTTGACATTAACTCCACTAGGTATTGAAAGATCAAAACCGATTACAACGGTTTCTGAAACTGTGAAAGCTCTAAGGGGTCTTTTTGAAGGTGAGCGAATGGACATTGATGGGGAAGAGTTTTCTTTGAAGTCTGCCAATTTAAATTACGGACGCGAAAGTATAGAAATATTTTTAGCTGGTCGAGGCAAACGCATCACTCAGGTAGGAGCGGAACTGGGAGATGGATTTTATTTGAGTTACATCCACAAGGATTTTCTATCTGAACACATAAAATCGTTACGAAATTCATCGAAACGTGATCCATTTAAAATTGTCTATTCAACGATGATTGTTTCCTCTGAAAAAGAGTTTGAAGAAGCTCGTGCTGCATTAAGTTTTAGACTCGTTGACTCCCCGCAAGAAGTCAAAGATCATATAGGAATGACCGAAGATCTAAATAATCAAATAAAAAAAGCTCTTATAGAAGGAGGCCCTTCTAATGCAGCCAATTACGTTCCTAGAGAATGGGTGGAACAATTTGCCATTACGGGATCTGAATCAGAGGCTTCTGCTGAACTTAGAGAATTAATTAGTAAAAATGGGATAGACGAGTTTCAGTTGCCAATTGGGAAACCTGAAGAGGCGGAGCAGAAAATTTTACGTACCTCAAAAATGTTTTAGATTTCTCACTTATGTTAGGTAATCATTAAGGTTTACGGTGGGGTAGGCGACTCTGGAGCCATATTCACGACGCTCTCTTTTATACGTAGCATCTATACCTACTTTTGTACTGATACCGCGTTTGTCAGCTGTGGGATCCATTTCATGCCCTTGAGCTAGAGGGACAGAAAAGATATCTTCCTCCCAGCTAACCCTGTTTGTGATAGCCCAATGCAATTCTGAGGGTTGAAAAATATCAATGTCCCTATCTACAACGATGACATTACGAATATTTATGTGAGCCGCCATTGCAGCCATAGCTAGATTCTTTGCAGTTCCAGGATTGTCTCGCTCTATTTGAATAATTGCCAAAAATCCATTTCCATAAGGCGGTATATAAACTTCTGCTGAAGGATCAAGATGCCTCACATAATTTCTTAACAGCGGCTCTCTAGGCAAAATGTTCCCTATATAGATATGTTCGTACCAGCCAGGGATAATTGTTTGAAAGATAGGATCGTTTCGCCAAGAAATAGAAGAGACCTCAAGAGTCGGACTGTTCCAAGCCTCACCGTGGTAGCCATGAAATTCTGCTAGAGGTCCTTCAGGCTCTCTTTTAGTTGGGTGTAGAAAACCTTCAACAACGACTTCAGCAGATGCTGGAATGTCAATATCCACTGTCAATCCTTTGCAGACTTCTATAGGTTTAGCTCGTATCGCTCCTGCAATGAGAAGTTCGTCTACATTTGTTTTAATTCCAGCGGCGATCATAATCGCAGGGTCCAAACCCATTGCTAAGGCAATAGGGAAAGGCTCGTCTGGGTTCTCTCTTGATTTCCAGAAAGTTCCGACATCTCTCCATTCATTTACATTGAACCCAAGAATGTTTTTCCCAAGTTTCGACATACGGTTGTAACTGAGATTTCCGCGACCTGAAATAGGATCTTTGGCAATAGTGACAGCACCAGTAATAAAAGGTCCACTATCGCCCCTAGAGTGCGTCAAGATAGGCAATTTTGCAAGATCTATGTCTTTTCCTGAAAAGTTATTGTCATGCCAAGAAGCCCTATCCACTTCGACAGTCGCTACACCATTTGAAGGATCAAGCACTTTTGCCATTGTGTCTGCAACTTCTGATGGATCGCAGCCAAGGGCTATAGCAGCCCTTTCGTGGGATGCAACTCCACTACAGAACACTGGCCATGGACTGCCGGTAACATTTTCAAAAAGGCATGCGCCTTTACCGTCACGCGCAAGGCTAGCTCCAACATCAGCTAATTCGTATTCGATTGAAACCGGCTTGCTGATCCTGGCTAGCTGGCCATGTGAATCTAGAGCCGATATGAAATCTCGTAAGTCATTTATTTCAGTCACCACTAGATCTTAGATCAATAGTTCGCTTAAAGTCCTTCTGGACTCATTTCAGTGGTTTGCATCGAAGAGGAAATTAAAACACCGCTTTTAAAAACCTTTCTGGACATTGGGGCATCAGCGATAGCACCCCTAACTGAAGGGGCGTCTATGGCAATGAAATCAGCCAATGAGCCAGGTGACAAATCTGCTATTTCAAGATTCATAGCCTTTCGGGCGTCCGTACTAACCATTTTGTAGGCAATTTCAGGTGTTTCATGCGCTGCTAGAACAAGGAGTGAAGCTGTTTCAAGAGGGTCGCTACGTCCTACAAGATTAAATGGATCTTGAACATTGTCAGCGCCAGCAGCAACTAGGACCCCTGCTTCTTTGAGGGCCTTAATGGCGGTAAGAGCACGAGGTGTAGCGGTAGCTATTCCTCTTGCTTGAAGGAAAAGATTAGTTTGAGGTAGGGGTAAAACGGCAATATTCGCTTTAGCAACATCGGCAGCTACTTCTTTCTGTTTTTTCAAGCTCTGCATACCCAGAGTGACGCAATGACTGGCTGTTACAGGTTTATCGAAACCTCTATCCATAACCTGTTTAGCTAGATCGTGAAGAGTCAAAACAGATTCATCAAGCATTTCATCTACGTGTAAATCGACTCCCAAGCCAGCATCTTCAGCTATGTCTAATGCATCTTTGATTAATGTAGAAGGATCAGGATCGAGATGAGGGCACCCACCAACAAGGTCCACTCCTGTTTCGATCGCTTTCTCCAAGGCCAGTCGATGGTCCTTTCCTTCTTCTCCAGTCATAGGATTTATTGTTAGAGCAACTATCTGAACATCTATCAAACCTTGAACAAGTCTTTTAGCTTCGTGCACTGCCTCTAAAGCGCGGGAACCTAAAATGACATTCACGTGTGTTCTAACTGCGGTGACTCCTTTGGAAGCAAGGAGGCGCATTGCTTCGGCTGCACGTCTGACAGTATCTTCATAGGTTATTTCTCCTCGCGCGGTTGCAGAAATCCAAGCTTCGATAGCACCTGACAAGTCGCCAGCTGGGTTTGGAACGCTTTCAGCAGTAAGAGCCTTGTCTAGATGAGCATGTGGTTCAGCCATGCCTGGCAATACCAGCCAACCACAAAGATCTATACCGTCATTTGAGATAGAGGAAAATTTGTCTAGTTCAGTGATGTAATCAATGTGGTTGTCGCTTACGTGAAGGTCAACCAACTTGCCGTTTTCTAAACGAGCGTTATGGAAGATTTTAGTCATCCCATTCACCCCATTCCATTTCATTGCCCCATGGTCTAAGGAACACTTCATTCGGATTAGCTTCGATTCCTTTTTCGGGATAAGGATCTTCGCCAACAACTGGAACGATCATACGATGATCATACGTTGCGGCGTCGACCAACCTTTCAGCACCTATTTGCCAAGGCAGGTTAGACCAAGCGTTCATGTAATGGTGAACTAGAGCTCGTCTACTCATGTTGCTGCTATTTCTAAGAGATCTGTGAAGTAAGTAACCGTTGAAAAAAACCGCCGAACCGGCTTTCAGTTCAACAATTTTTTCATCATCTGAATCAAACCCGAAACTTTCGTCTGTAGGGTCAAATTCTTCAGAGTTGCCATGGGTTCTAGTTGGCCAAAGTTTTCCCATTCTATGGCTTCCTGGTATTACTCTTAAACAGCCATTTTCTACTGTTGCATCGTCTAATGCGATCCAAACACCTACAAGAGACCTGTCTCTGGTAGCGATAAAACGTTCATCTTGATGCCAAGCTTGTCCGGGGAATCCCGAGGGTTTTAGAAAAAGCATCGACTGCATGCATTTGACTCTGCCATCCCAATGTGGCAGGTGAGCCCCCACGATTTCTTGCAACACGGTCCTAATTTTTTCGTGATTTACAGTCTCCAAAATTGGATCTGAAACCCAGTGAGGGAAGTGAACAGCTAAGAGGCTTGAGTTTTCTTGAACGGATGGATTTTTAACTGGATAGGTGCCGTCTAAGAACTTTGGGATTTCTGCCTTAATGTTTTCGATAGTATTTGGGTCAAAAATGTCTTCAATAACTAGATAGCCATCGTCAATGTATTTTCGTGCCATTAATTCAACTTCCATATTTTGATTTTACCTATCGGAAACGATGCTCATGCCCAGTCGGACTACAGAACGAAATCGTGCTATTAATGCATTTGGTAAATGTTTTCCAAGGAGAAATAGCAATGGAAGAAGATTTTCGTCGACTAGTTGTTGGAATAAGTGGGGCTAGTGGAGTTATATACGGGATTCGGATTCTCGAAATCCTGAATGAAATTGAAACAGTTGAAACTCACTTAATTTTGACAAATGCAGCAAAACAGACAATAGGAATGGAAACCGATTTTTCTGCCAGTCAGATTGAAGAGCTCGCTGATTACACATATCCGATTAAGGACATTTCAGCAGGTCCAGCTAGCGGAACTTTTCCATGTGATGGAATGGTGATTGCTCCTTGTTCAATTAGGACTTTATCGGCTGTAGCTAATTCTTATAGTTCGGACCTACTTACAAGGACAGCTGATGTGACTTTAAAAGAGAAAAGACCTTTGGTTTTAATGGTGAGGGAGACCCCTCTCCATTTAGGTCATTTGCGTTTAATGCAGCAAGTTGCGGAAACGGGAGGAGTGATTTTTCCTCCGGTTCCTGCTTTTTACAACAAACACAGAGATCTTGACGAAGTAATCACCCATACTGCAAAAAGAACATTGGAACAAGCTGGAATAGTGGTTGAAGGTATGGATAGATGGGCCGGACCTCTGGGTGAATGATTGATAAATCACGTTAGAGGGCATCTTTAGATATCCTTAGGGGATGTCTGGAAAACTCGCCGATATCACTGGACCAGATGTTCCAGAATGCATATCAGAGGAATCTGTCATTCTTTTGCCTATAGGTGCAATTGAGCAGCATGGTCCACATTTACCCATGTCGGTAGATGCAGTAATAGCCGAGGAAACGTCGAACGCTCTTCTTGATCAAGTGGGTGAAGAAATCGATTTATGGTTACTTCCAACGATGTCCATTTCTAAGTCAAATGAACATACATGGTCATCGGGAACTCTTTCGTATACCACGACAACAATGCTCAGTGTTCTTGATGATGTCGCTAGATGTGTGGCCACTACCTCTGCTAGAAGATTGGTACTTTTGAATGGGCATGGTGGAAACACGTCTCTACTGATTACCGCATGTCGAGACATACGTGTTGCTCATGGGTTATTAACTTTTCTTGTTCACCCTTCATTGCCTCCGGCGTCTGGGGGTACAAGCACCGTCGAGGAATTGGGGATGGGAATTCACGGAGGATTGAATGAAACTTCGGTCTTTTCATACTTGAGACCAGGCGAAGTTCAAATGGAAAAAGCTGTTCGTCGTGTGCCTGAATGGATGGCAGAAAACGATTGGGTCAAATTTGGAGGCAAAGTCCAATTCGGATGGACAAGCAGGGATTTTGGACCTGAGGGTCTTATAGGTGATCCCACAGATGCAAATCCTGAATTAGGCAAAGAGCTTTTCGAATCAGCAGTTGAATCGCTTGCCGGTCAACTTCGTGAAATCAGTAATTTTGATTTTCAGGAAAACTAAATGAGTTCAGAAGAGGCAAAAGCTGAATTTACAATTGAACCATTTACTGAAGGAGATCCGGGTCCTCATGTGAAGGAAGCTATCCATGTGGCTCAACAATCGGGTCTTAATGTAGAAATAGGACCGTTTGGCACAACAGTGGTTGGTGATCAAGAGAAGGTTTTTGAGTTGGTTTCCGACTTGGTTAAAACGGCTATTGATAACGGGGCTTATAGGGTGTCTCTTCAGGTGACTTCCATCTAATGATTATCTAAAAATCTCTTTCAATTCCTGTTAATAGAATTACTATTGAGTCTTCAGAACTGATGCAGTCGTCTTTTTTCCCAGCGAGCAGACCCGCAAGTCCTGCTGTTCCGGTAGCACTAGCAGAAATATCTGTATGCATGTCGATGAGATTTTTTGCCGAAATAATATCCTCTTCGCTTGCGTTCAACGGCCCTCCAGGCCTACTGCCCATAAGCATGTCCCAAACCAAAGGTATCCAGTCATAGGTGATGTCATCAAGTATTCCCGTCGCAATAGAAGAAGGGTTTTCCCAAGGTTTCATGTACTTCAATGGGTTTGAAATAGCTTCAGAAATAGATTCGGAATAGTTGTCACTGGCCGTTATTTGGTTGAATGCCAATAAAAGCGGAGAGCATCCCTCCGCTTGGACAGTGTTAAGGGATGGTCTAGTTTTTAAGACTCCAAGCTCATTGGCTTCTGTTAAAGCTTGCATAGCACTACTTGCCAACGCCCCTCCACCAACTTGCACAAGGAGCCGATCAGGTTCCAAGTTGGTTTTTCTGAATTGATCAGATAATTCAAAACCTAAAGTTTTCCCACCATCGATCGTCCAAATGTTTTCTGTCGCTTGACAGCCGAAAGGCAGAGCTCCCTCATCCAGTAATTCTCGGAATCTTAAAATACAAGGATCTCCTGATTCCCCGTCTCTCCGCTCGCAGATTTGTATTTGCGCCCCATTATTTGAGAGTTCATCTAAAAGAGAAGTTTCCGCCCACGTGGGGACATTAACTGTTAGAGGCCTTTTAGCTGCTTTGGCAATGATCGACGCTGCAAGGGCAGCATTTCCGCAAGACGCTATTGTAAGTGGTTTGTTTTTCGGCACCTCTTTGATTTCAAGATGCAAAGCAAGGCCAAAAAGGTGGCGTGCTTTGTGGCTGCCTCCTACGTTAACGGTTTCATTTTTCGCCCATATTCCACCATTTTGACCGATAGCTTCTGAAAGGGCAGATAAATACACGAGCGGCGTTTCTCTAAAGCCAACTTTTGCTATTTGACTAACTTCTTCATCTAGGTCTCTTACAAGGTTGACAAAATCTTCGTCAGTTAATCCATTGGTATTCGCTAAGTCATAAGACCACAATAATTTCCGATGCCTGATAAAGGGATTTAATTCGGATTCGTCAGTTTCAATTTCCCAATTTGCTTCAGAAGGCAGTCCAAGCCAGCCGGAATTTTGGTCCAAAAAGTTCACTTTGTTTCAAGTAGTCCTGTTTGGGCATTGAAATCATTGATCAGGTCATCCCAAGCGGGAGCTAGTTTCTGTATATGTTTCCAGAATTCTTGATCTCTTCTTATCTCGAAGTCTGAAAATTCAATTCCCTGTTGTTCAACCCAGGTGTAATATCCAAGGTTAAATACTCTATTTCGCCCAACTTCATCAAGAACTTCCACATGGTTGGTGTCGGCTCCGAGAAGGTGTTCATTTACTATCTGACTTGCAGCTTCTGAATTGAAACCTCCCGAATATTCACTTTCGAGGAGGCTTATTTTTTCACTCTCATAGAGCTCAGAGCCATCTGTAGCGACTGTAACAATCATTTCATCTGGTCCTAAGTCCAGAACTTTTGCTGTTTTAATAGCTGCTAGCAAATTGCAAGTAGAAGAAAATCCAAAATGACGAAGTTGATCCACGATCTCTGCCGAAGCGCCTAATTCGTCAGTTAGAAAAGATTTGCCCTCATCGGATGTGAAAACAAGATTTAAGCCATCGGTTGCCTTATCACTAATTCCTACGATCACATCAGTGTTAGTCACATTGTGTATCAACGGTATGTGTTTGTCGCCGATTCCTTGAATGTTGTGTTCACCGAAACCGTTATAGAGCATTGTTGGGCATTCCAGTGCTTCAACAGCGATGATTTTCGCTCCGTGATTTTCCTTCAGGCGTTCACCAGCACCTAGTGTTCCGGCAGATCCTGAAGCGGCAATAAAGCCAGCGAGTTGAAGATTTTCGTTTTTCTCTTTGTAGCTGAGAAAAATCCGTTCCAGAGCCCGACCCGTTACCTCATGGTGTCCAATATGATTTGCGAATTCTGAAAATTGGTTCAAAATGAAATTTGTTTCATCCTTTTCTAGTTCAGCACAAGCATCATAGATTTCTTTAACATTACTTTCTGAACCAGTGGTACGAATAACATCATCGTCATGGGTTATCCAACGATCTAACCATTCGAAACGCTCTTTACTCATATTCTCAGGGAGTACAGCTACACCTCGACACCCCATAAGACGTGAAATAGCCACCCCACCTCTTGCATAGTTTCCTGTTGAAGGCCAGATGGCTCGGTGCTCAGTAGGATCAAATTGACCAGTTACAACTCTTGGCACTAGACACGCATAAGCAGCTAAAACTTTGTGTGCCGTAATCATCGGAAATCGGTTTCCGAAAGCCAGAGCAATAGGCGCTTTAACCCCTGTAATTTCTGTTGGTAGAACGATGTGATCAGGTAAAGATACGAAATTTCCGTTTAGGTCATTGTGCCAATGAACTCGAAAAAGATTTTTGGGATCAGCAGAATTTTTGTCTATTTCATTTAGTTCGGCTTTCAGTCCAGAATCGATAATTTCAGGATTTGCAAGTTCTGAAAAGGTAGGGAGCACAATTTGTTGATCACGAAAGCGCTCGACACTTCTTCTGTATCTATTTTCATCGATAATGTCCGTGTGAAGGCCGACTCTTTTGAGATCAAAAGTTTCCGGATCAAATTTTTGTTGCTCAAACGCGCCAATTCCATTTTCTGATTTTTGTAATGAGTCCACATATGCAGGTTACAGCTCATATTGCTAGCAAAATCACTCACATTGCAGACAAATTGTGAAGAGTTGCTAGGGCTCCACTTTTTTCACCCTAAGAAATGCAAAACTTAAGCAATGGGAAGGATTTCTTTAAAGCTTGTAGGCATTATTTTTGTCCTTTTCTTAGGCTTTCTCTTAGCAGCTAGAGCAGCTGAACCAGCAGTTAGACCGGTCTTATATGAGGCGAGACCCGAAAGAGCTTTACCTACAACTACGGTCGCTCCGACTACTACGGTTGCTCCGACTACTACGGTCGCTCCGACCACTACGGCCGCTCCGACTACTACGGCCGCTCCGACCACTACGGCCGCTCCGACAACTACGGCCGCTCCGACAACAACTATTCCCATAGATGAAGTCGCTGTCCTTTCTGCCTCTTATAAATGGGGCCCAAATAATGAAGTTGTTACATTGCAAAAAGTTCTGGGAGTGAGTGCAGATGGCTGGTATGGCCCAGGCACGAGGTCGGCCCACATAGCTGAAAATGAAAAAAGAGGTCTTTCTTTGGAGGGAGTGCCACCGGTTCCAACAACCACAACCACAACCACAACCACACAGCCTCAGTCGGACGAACCCGTAAGTGTTACAACTGTTCCCACAGTTACAACTCCTCCAATTTCTGTTACACCCTCTTTTGGAGGCATGGGTGCCGAATTGGTAGCACAGCTCTTAGGGCAACCTTGCATAGCAGATGGTGATTTAAGCGATTGCCCACCTGAGGTAGGAATTTTAGTAAGTGGTCTAGTCGGCTAAAAAGACAATCCATAGATTTAATTAAGTAAATGACTCTTGAAAGGGGTCACTTCTACCACAATGGAAGTGTGAGAACTAGCTGGTTTGTTTCAACCTCTCTGAGGGTTATCGATTCGAGACAACGTTTTATAGCCCTAATTATTGGAGTGCTTGTGGCCTCAAGTGGCGGATTGATACTTGCTTCAGCTGAAACCACACTCTCAAAATTTCCGGGTCTTTTATTACTACTACCAGGAGCAATAGCTTTAAGAGGAAATATTTTTGGTTCAATGGGAAGTCGCTTAGGCACGGCTGCACATATGGGCACATTTGGTCTGAGTTACAGGGTCGAAAGTGTACTACTCCAAAATTTGCTCGCTTCAGGTTCTCTTAGCCTTATTTCCAGTGCTGTCCTTGCAATTTTAGCTAAAGGCACAGCCTCGGCTTTTGGTTTAAGTTCTGCCATGACGCTCGCAGACTTTATGGTTATTTCAGTTATAGGGGGAATATTGTCCTCCGTTTTTCTGGCATTTATAACCATCATTTTGTCAGTAGGTGCAGTTAAAAATGAATGGGATCTTGACAATGTGGTAGCACCTTTGGTGACTACCACAGGGGATTTACTGACTGTGCCATCACTAATACTCGCGTCATACTTGGCAGGTAGATCTGGGTTCACGAATAGTTTGGCTCTTCTCATAGCTTGCATATCAGTAATTGTCTTAATTCTTTCGTTCAAAACTTCTCATGACAGATTTAGAAGAATTTTTCGCCAATCCATTCCCGTTTTAGGTTTCGCGGTAGTTCTCGACCTTATTGCAGGTTTTGTAGTTGAAAAAAGGTTAAAGGACTTACTAGAAGTTGAAGCGATTCTTGTACTTTTACCAGCTTTCATGGGAATCGCAGGAGCTTTAGGAGGGATTCTTTCCAGTCGACTATCTACACAGTTCCACTTGGGTCTGGATGACGCTTCGCCTGTGCCAAGCAGATCAAGCTTGCGAGGTGCAGCTGACTTATCTGCATTGGCGATTCCCATATTTATTTTTTCTGGACTTATAGCCCACTTGATCTCTTTAGCAGCTGACCAGTCGACCCCAGGTTTAGCCAAACTAGTTCTTGTTTCAGTTATAGCCGGTTCGATTATTACATTATTCGTTTGTGTGGTTGCTTACTACACGACAATGGGTTCCTTCCGTTTTGGTTTAGATCCTGACACTTACGGAATACCTGTAGTTACTTCTTCACTCGATTTGGTCGGAGCATTCACAATTATTTTGGCAATGGTTTTAACAGGTGTGATATGAACCCAGAATTATTATTTTCTCAACAATTAAGAACAATTTTGGCTTCATGCGAAGTCGAAGCGTAGATTATTGGACAACACTAGTAGGTAACTAATGGAAGAAACACCTCGCAATTTAAGAACGATGCTCGCAGAAGCAAAGGACACATCTGAATTGATGGTCGATCTTGCTTACGCCTCAGTTTATTTCGGAGACCCAGACATGGCGGAAGAGGTGGACGGACTCGAACAACGCATGAGCGATTTAGTTCATGACATGAGAGCCGTATGCGTTTTATCCGCTAGGAGTTCAAAGGAAGCAGAGGGCATGTCGTCTGTGCTCCAAGTGATTTCAGCGATTGAAAGAATAGCAAACGATGCTGTTGACATCGCAAGAATTGTCACTCACAAGCTCGGGATTCCTCCACAGCTTGTGGCAGATCTTTCCGACGCTGAAGAAGTGTCTCACAGAGTCTCAGTCAGTGAAGGTTCACACATGGCTAATCGTGTCCTGTCTTTCCTTGAGCTTCCTGTTCAAGCTGGTATGAGAGTCATGTCTATAAGAAGAGGAAATGACTGGATAATTGATGTTGACGGCGAAACTGTTCTTGTTCCGGGAGACGTTTTATTCTTGAGAGGTTCCCCTGACGGAATCACCAGACTCAGAGAGTTGGCCGCTGCCCCTATTTGGGAACCTCCAAAACCTGAAGAAAATGACACTCTTACCGACCTTGATCGAGCCGTCGATGCTCTTGTTGAGATGAAGAATCTTTCTGAAACTGCTGTAGGTCTTGCCTACAGCGCAATTGTCTTAGCTGATAGGGGACTGGCAGCCGAGGTCAGACATCTCGAGGATCTTTTAGATGAAATGAAAGACCATCTAGAGCTTTGGGTCCTACGTTCAGCTTTAGGGGACGTAGAGCCAGAACAGTTGAGAGGATTATTGCATCTAGCAGAAGCAGCAGAAGATATAGGCGACCAAGCACAAGCAATGGTTTGGTTAGTCGAAAAAGAAGAAGAACTGCATCCGATTTTGGAAATAGCTCTAGGAGAGGCAGAAGAGGTGGTAGTCAGATACCCCGTCGCTTCGGGTTGTTCAGCTGATGGAGTGTCTTTGTCAGATCTTGGTTTAAACATCGAACCGGGATTTACGATTTTGGCTATAAGACGGGGAGAAGGTTATCTATATCAACCACGCGGAAAGACCCGTTTGACATCCGGCGATGAAATTATAGCTAGCGGACCAGAAGAAGGTCAGGCTCTTCTGGCGCGTTTATGCGGTTGGGAACTGGTTCAGGACGACGAGGGTAAAGACGAACTAAAACCTATAGATGGTTAAACTACTCAGCCTCTTCTTTCGGTGTATCAGCGTTTGATTTTTCTACTTGAAAGAGCTCAGCTATTGCACCGATAGAGCCCATAGTTGCACTCATTTCAGCAGGGACAAAAATCTTTGTCGCTTGGCCATCTGCAATGGCCCCGAGAGCTTCAAGGTATTTAATTGCAATTAGGTCAGGTGACGGATCTCCATCATGTATTGCTGCATAAACGCTTCGAATTGCTTCAGCTTCACCTTCAGCGACTGTTTCAAAACGAAAACGTTCGGCTTCTGCTACAGCCCTAATAGCGTCGGCCTCTCCTTCAGCAGTGAGAATCGCTTCTTGTTTAACACCTTCAGCTGAAAGTATTGCAGACTGTTTTTCACCTTCTGCAATTGCTATTGCAGCCTCACGAGAACCATCAGCTTCTAATACAACTGCTCTACGTGTTCTTTCAGCTTTCATTTGCTCATGCATTGCATCCATAACATCACTTGGAGGGTCAATCCTTTGTATTTCAACCCTTACAACTCGAACTCCCCATTTATCTGTTGCATCGTCGAGAACTTGACGTAGAGAAGTATTTACATTGTCTCGTGAAGTCAGTGCATTGTCGAGACTCATGTCGCCAATGACGTTTCTTAGATTTGTTTGAGCAAGTTTGGTTACTGCCAGAATAAAGTTCGCGACGTTATATACGAGTCTTTGTGCATCAGTAGGTTCATAGTAGATAACCGCATCTACAGTAACAGTTACATTGTCTTTGGTGATTACCTCTTGAGGCGGTACATCGACGACCTGCTCTCTCATGTCAACTCTCGTCATGCTTTGAATTATCGGAATTATGATCTTTAAACCTGGACCGGTTGTCAGTTTGTATTTACCAAGTTGTTCAACAATTCCTTGCTGGTAAGGACGCACGATTTTAATTGCGGCTGCTGCAAGAACGAAAACAACGAAAGCGATTACCAATAAAGCTATGATTGCCATTTTTACTCCTAAAATTTAACTTTCTTCAACTACTTCAACGACTAAACGGGTTCCCTCTATGTGGGTTACTCTCACATGAGCACCAGCTAGAACATGATCTTTTTCCAAAGTTTCAGCAGGCCATTCTTCTCTTCCTATTTGGATGCTGCCAATTTCGGTCAGATCCTCTCCCAGATCTTTTATTACTATCCCTATTTCTCCTATTAATCTGGTCGAACCTACTCTTGCAGGTTGCTCTTGTGAATTGAGTTTCCTTGCCAAGGGTCTTAAAGCAGCAAGTGATGCTATTGAAACCACAATAAATGCAATCCACTGAAGGCTTTCGTTTGCATTAAAAAAGGCGAGAATAGTTGCAACCGCAGTTCCCACTCCAAAGGGAAGGAGGAAAAAAGACCCAGGCATAGCTAGTTCCCCTAAGACAAATGCTCCAGTGGCTGCAAGCCAAATCCATTGCCAGACTTCTGGATCCAAATCAACCTCCAATCTTAATGACCAAGGTACCCTATTTAATTTTTTTTTAATACTCCAGAAATTGAATGCCTAATTTAGCTAACTCCTGTACTGTTTCGACGTGACAAAAACTAATTTTCCTGAAAACGAACTAAGGCTGCTAAGTATCCACGCTCATCCTGATGATGAGGCATCGAAAGGTGCGTCTACGGTCTCCGCCTACCACGACGAAGGTGTTTATTGCGCTCTTGTGTGCTGTACGGGAGGTGAAGAAGGGGATATTTTGAACCCTGCTATGAATCGACCTGAAATAATCGAGAATCTCACGCAGGTGCGACTCGAAGAACTTCAGAAGTCAGCAGAAATAATAGGTTATGACGAAGTGATAATGCTTGGTTACAGAGACTCAGGAATGCCTGACTCTCCAGCAAATGTAAATCCTGAAGCCTTCGCTAATGCAGACACTGAAGAGGCTGTAGGGAAAATTGTTTCGATCATTAGACGGATAAGACCGCAGGTAATCATTTCATACCCCGATGAGCGAGACTGGTACAACCACCCTGACCACTTGCAAGTGCACGATCTTTCGATTCCAGCTTTTGAAGCAGCGGGTGACGCAGCACGTTATCCAGAGCACGGCCCCGCATGGCAACCCTTGAAACTTTATTACTCGACTTGGTCGAGAGAGCGAATAGAAGCAATGCATGAAAAGTTCATAGAATTTGGACTTGAATCACCTTATGAAGGGTGGTCTAAAAGACCCTCGCGAGATCACCTCATTTCCACCAGAATTGAGATTTCTAATCACTGGCACATCAGAAAACAAGCCTTATTAGCGCATGAAACTCAAGTTGATCCCGAATCTAATTTTTGGTTTGGTTTACCTGACGAAGTTGCACGTGAAGTGCACCCTTACGATGATTACATCCTCGCTATTTCAAAAGTTGATAACAAAAATAGAGATGTTCTCGAAAGTGATCTTTTCGAGGGGATCAATCCGTAATAAGACTTCAGACCACGAGTTCTCTGTGGTATTTAGTGAAACAGAAATTACGCAGCAAGAAGATCAGACTCTCTACGTTTCTCTGCAAGTAGTCTTCTAGCTTCTGCTATGCCTTTTAGGTTTCTTTGACGTGTTTCTTCATCAATCGCCGAGAATTTTCCATGTGAGTTACTTGTAAGCAGGTATGCGGGTAGGTCTTTTATTAGACAAAGCTGTTCATTCATATTATTAATTGTTGCAGCGAGGTGTGACAGCTTTTAAATCCCTAACAAACAGAGGTTAAACATGGTTAAACAGGAATCACGCTATGGAATGACGATTCCATTGCCAGATCGTTTAGACGACCATAAAGAGGTTTTCAGAGAGTTAGTTGAATTGGGTTACACAGATGTTTGGTCTTCAGAAGCTAATGACACTGACGGCTTAACTCCTTTAGCACTAGCAGCTGCATGGGCTCCAGAACTGAGACTTGGTACAGCGATTCTGCCAGCTTTCACGCGTGGACCAGCACTAATGGCTCAAAGCGCAGCTGCGATGGCCTGCGCAGCGCCAGGCAATTTTGTTCTGGGTATAGGCACATCTTCTGACGTTATTGTTGAACGTTGGAACGGGATACCATTTGAGGACCCATATTTAAAAGCTAGAGACACCATTCGGTTTTTACGTAGAGCGCTAACAGGAGAAAAGATTTCGGAAAAATTCGAAACTTTTGAAATTTCGGGTTTTCGTTTAGCGAGGGTGCCTGAAGTGCAACCCCCAGTATTGCTTGCAGCTTTGCGAGAAGGGATGCTGCGTTTAGCCGGCAGAGAGGCAGATGGCGCCATAATAAATTGGCTTTCTGCAGATGACGTTGTACGAGTAGCTCAGATTGTAAATAATGAAGGTCCTGACAAAGAGTTAGTCGCCAGAATATTTGTCTGCCCAAGTGATAAGAAAGAACAGGTTCTTGCGGCCGGAAAGTTTGCTATGGCAGCTTACTTGAACGTTCCGGTATACAAGGCCTTCCACAAATGGCTTGGCAGGGAGGAAATATTGTCAGAGCACTGGGAGCATTGGGACTCAGGAGACCGTAAAGGAGCTTTAGAAAAAATTCCAGACCATCTGGTTGATGAGTTGATAGTAAATGGGACACCTGACCAGTGTCGAGAACATATACAAAGATATGTTGAAGCTGGAGTAACATGTCCAGCGCTTGCGATAATGCCTCTCACAGGCGATGATGTTAGACAGTCTGTAAGAGATTTGGCTCCGATTAAAAAATGATGGTGTTTACGTATAACATTCAGCGTAAGGTATGAAAATAAGTTAAGTTAAAGTAAGTGAAACATCCGTAGAGGAAAACTAAATGACAGAGACACTACAGAGCAGCAGCACAGAAGAGATGATTGATGAGATAAGAGCGATAATTGATCGCGGTCTTGGAGACACCAAAAGTCGTCAGGTGATTGCTGCTTCAGAAGTTGCAGATCTTCTTCTTGACCTACGGTTAGTGCTTGACTCTGGAGAAACTCAACTGGAGTCAGTTTCCCAGAACTGACAAATAGGTCACTTAGTTAGAGGGAAAAACTTTTTAACAACACGACTGAGCCCAAATCCCACAATTGCTCCCGCAATTACATCGCTCGCGTGGTGAATCCTCACATGGATTCTTGAGGTGGCAACAATTCCAGCTAATCCATACCAGAGAGGTTTAAATTTAGAACGTTCTGATAGAAGAGTTGCTGCGAGAACAGCTGCGGAAGCATGTCCAGACGGGAAGCTAGAAGTTACTGGTTGCCGCAATTCATGAGGTCTTTCTTCCACATGCTCTGGTCTTTCACGACGGAATAGAGACTTTAAAATACCGTTGACAATTCCTGACTCTGCGATCAGTGCTGCTGACAAACGAACAGCCTCATTTTGTGTCTTGCCGCCGCTGAGACCTTTTGATAGCCCCATGATGTGCCAAAGAACACTGAAGTCCGCCAACTCACTAGCTAGATAAAAGGTTTTGTCGAGGATCGGATTTCCACGAAAACGTTCCCAAGCAAGATCAACCTTTTCGTCGAAAGCAGCAAAAGCTGGACCTAGGGGATGATCGATGGTCGGCTCGTTGTCCTCAAAGTCAGAATTGATAGGGAAAGGAATCAGGTTTCTTTCCTCGGGTATGCTCATAAGTCCAGTTTACGGTTATAGGCGCCTTCAGAACCAAAAACTCCTTTTTTCCATCTTTTAGGCGTAAATAAAAGAGCTCTTGGGTAATCCTCGAACATCCAACGTGCAAAATTGCGTTTTGTCCAGTTAGTTTGAGCGGCTAAACGGAGGGCCAACTCTGCACCAGTTGATCGTGATAATACTGACTGAAGTATGACAGACATTCGGTGGTCCGCAACCAGATGTCTTTTAACTGAATTCTTGTACGCATCTGAAACAGATTTTTGGTCATTTGAGGATTGGATAGCCTTACCGGCAAGGATTCCAGTTAGGAGCGCCTGACCTATTCCTTCTCCCGTGAGAATGTCTGTAGAAGCCGCAGCATCACCGACAAAAATAACAGATTCGTAAGTCAGCCTCTTTTTGGTGATTCTGGCAGGAATAGGCCAGGCAGTTTGACGACCTTCCAGCTGCAGATTGTTACCAAGAGTTTCAGAAACAGACTTTCGCTCCAGTAGTGAACGCGCCAAATTAGCTATTTCAGACGCAGGATAATTTTGAGATTTTAAAACGCCGAAACCTACATTTGCTCTTCCATCTGGAAGGGGGAAACTCCATGCATAACCTGGAAGTAGATCTCTGTCGAACCAAACATGCAGCTTGTTGTTATCGGCTGAAACGCCAGAAACGTACTGGCGGAAAGCGAGCCATTCCCCTCTAGTCGTATTTTTATCCAAATTTAGTGACCGACGTACAGGTGACCATGCGCCATCAGCGGCTATAACAAAAGAAGTTTCTACTTCACCGATGCCATCTATTTCTAAAAATGTCTTATTTTTTTCAAATCTGATAGAAGAGAATTTGCAGCCCAAGCGAACTTCAGTTTTCAATTCACGAGCTAAATCGACCAGAGCGAGGTCATATTCCGCCCTAGGTACAATCGCAGCGTAGATGCCTTTCTCAGGCAAAGGAAAAGATTCTTTACGTCCAGAAGGGAATTTAATTGATGCTTCTTTGACAATCTCTGCATTAACTAAATCCCGTAAATCTAAACCAAGCTCTTCGCTCAACCTAAGAGCCATAGTTGTTAAACCATCCCCACAGCACTTATCCCGAGGGAATTCTGCTTTATCAATGAGGAGAACGGATCTGCCGCTTCTAGCGACAGTGCATGCAGCTGATGAACCAGCTGGTCCAGCTCCGACTACCACAACGTCGTAAAACATCAGAAAAGTCTCAAATGGTTAGATTCGATTCCACGAATCTCGTCGTAGTCGATAACTACGCACTCAATCCCGCGATCTTCTGCCAGTACCTTAGCTTGAGGTCTAATTTCCTGAGCAGCAAAAATGCCCTTCACAGGTTTAATTAACGGATCCCGATTCAAAAATTCCAAATACCTAGTTAGTTGCTCCACGCCATCTATTTCGCCTCTACGTTTTATTTCTACAGCAACCGTTTCACCTTTTGAAGTGCGACACAAAAGGTCTACAGGACCCAAATCAGTGGGATATTCGCGCTTGATGAGTTCAAGTCCTTCAACTAAATAAGAGGGATCAGCTGCCAGAAGCTCTTGAAGGTGAGCTTCAACACCATCCTTCTGCAAGCCAGGGTCGATTCCCATTTCTTGATAAAAATCACTAAAAATCTCGTGCAGAGTAATGACAAGTGTTTCTCCTTTAGGGTTAGAAACCCGCCAAAAACCCTCCTCCTCGAGAAGAGTATTAGGGGCGTTCATCCAATTCAAAGGCTTGTAAGCACCCCCATCTGCATGAATCGCTACACACCCATCTTCTTTGACCATAATCAGACGGATTGCTTCTGGTAGATGTGCTGTAAGTCGACCTTCATAATCAACAGTGCAACGAGCAATAACTAGACGCATGAAACTAACTATTCAAAATTTCTAAAACTGGTGAAGCCAGATCTGGATTGCATATTAAGAGATCGGGGAGCCACGGGTCAGGATTATTGTAAGTCAATTCAGACCCGTCGAGTCTGGAGACATGGAGTCCAGCAGCTGCAGCTACAGCTGCAGGAGCACAATTATCCCACTCGTATTGACCACCGGAATGGATGTACATATCCACCTCACCTCGCACTACGGCCATAGCTTTTGCCCCAGCTGAGCCCATTTCAACTAATGTTCCCTCAAATTCATTCACGACCAAAGAGGCTTCCGACGGCGGACGGGATCTGCTCACTGCTATTCGAACCTCTTCTTTGTTAGTCGAATAGCTTTGACCTAAAAAATCGTCACGGGTCGAGAAGATCAGACTTAATTCAGGAATAGCAACCGCCCCGGCGATTGGAAATCCATCTATAGCTAAAGCTACGTGCACAGCCCAGTCATCTCTAGGAGGCTCACTAAATTCTTTGGTTCCATCAAGCGGGTCTATAATCCATACCCTTCTCGATTCATGTCGACTCGGATGAACTGAGTTTGGTGAACCTTCCTCTGAAAGGACACCATCTTCAGGTCTTGATAATGCAAGTTCCTGCATAAGAAAATCATGTGATTTCTGATCGCCCAGTTGCTTCAAAGACTCAGCGTCAATATTTTGCGAGAGTTTTCTTTCTTCGAGCAGCAAAAGTCCTGCTCGTGTCGCCAGATCTGCTGCAAGATCATGATCTTCATTGTTTGCCTTCAAGAGTGACCATCTTAGAAGCACAGGGTTAGCATGGGGTGAAGAATTTACGTATTGCTGGAAGAAAATAATGAGTGTTACCACATACGAACTAAATCATTTAGATCAATTAGAATCAGAAGCTATACACATCTTTCGTGAAGTGGCTTCCGAGTTTGAACGTCCATGTTTGATGTTTTCAGGTGGTAAAGATTCAATAGTTATGCTTCATTTGGCCACTAAAGCATTTTGGCCTGCCCGATTACCTTTTCCTGTTTTACATGTTGACACAGGTCATAATTTTCCTGAGGTGCTTGAATTTCGTGACCGGCGAGTAAATGAGTTAGAAGCAAGACTTGTTGTTGCTTCAGTTCAGAAATCAATCGATGATGGTCGGGTTATCGAAGAGAAAGGACCAAGGGCGAGCCGAAACCGTCTTCAAACTACTACTCTGCTTGATTCGATAGAGGAAAATAATTTTGATGCATTATTTGGTGGAGCTCGCAGAGATGAAGAAAAAGCGAGGGCGAAAGAACGGTTTTACTCATTTCGAGATGAATTTGGTCAATGGGATCCAAAGAATCAACGCCCTGAGTTGTGGAGCCTATATAACGGAAAAATCAGACAAGGTGAACATATTCGTGTATTTCCAATTTCCAATTGGACAGAATTGGACGTTTGGCAATACATCGAACGTGAAGAAATAGAGATCCCAAGTGTTTATTTTTCACATGAAAGAGATGTCTTTTCGCGCGATGGAATGCTTTTGGCAGACTCAGAGTTTGTAGAGCGCTCTGAAGATGAAGAGCTCTCAAGAAGAAAAGTTCGTTATCGCACAGTAGGAGACATGAGTTGCACAGGAGCTGTTGAATCAGAAGCTGAAAATCTTAGACAAATAATAGAGGAAGTTTCCGCAACCCGTATTACTGAAAGAGGTGCAACTCGAGCAGATGACAGAGTGTCGGAAGCAGCAATGGAAGACCGTAAAAAAGAAGGGTACTTCTAATGGAGTTTCTTCGTTTTGCTACAGCGGGAAGTGTTGATGACGGAAAGTCTACGCTCATTGGAAGACTTCTATATGACACCAAATCAATTTTTCAAGACCAACTTGAATCTGTTGAAGCAACTTCGAAACAGATGGGAAACGAATACACAAATCTTGCTCTTTTAACAGATGGTCTAAGAGCAGAAAGAGAGCAAGGAATTACTATTGATGTTGCCTACCGCTATTTTGCAACACCTAAGCGAAAGTTCATAATTGCTGACACGCCAGGTCATATCCAGTACACACGAAACATGGTTACTGGGGCCTCCACGGCTGATCTTGTTTTAGTTTTGGTAGATGCACGACACGGGGTAGTTGAACAGTCTCGTCGCCATGCTTTTCTGGCCTCATTATTGAGAATTCCTCATTTGGTCGTATGTGTAAACAAGATGGACTTAATTGATTATGACGAGAAAGCATTCAACGAGGTCAAAGAAGAATTTAGGAATTTTGCTATGAAACTAGAGATTCCGGATCTCTCTTTTATACCAATCTCGGCCTTGCATGGAGACAACGTGGTGGAAAGGTCTGAAAAAATGGACTGGTATAAGGGGTCATCACTGCTGCATCACCTTGAAGAAGTCCATATTGCCAGTGACCGTAACCATATAGATGCCCGTTTCCCAGTTCAATATGTAATCCGACCTCAAAACGAAGAACACCATGATTACCGCGGGTATGCCGGAACTATCGCTGGTGGAGTTTTCAAACCTGGTGATGAGGTAGTCATACTACCTAGTGGTTTCACCTCGACTGTGGCTTCAATAGATTCATATGACGGTCCAATTTCTGAAGCTTTCGGTCCGATGTCGGTGACGATAAGGCTTACCAGCGACATAGACATCTCACGTGGCGACATGATCTGTCGTCCAAATAACCAACCATCTGTTGGTCAGGATTTACAAGCGATGATTTGCTGGATGTCAGAATCCTCTGCACTCGTCCCCAAAATGAAATTAGTTTTGAAGCACACAACGAAATCATGCCGTGTGCTAACAACTGACATACAGTACCGGATCGACGTAAACACTCTGCACCGTGATGAAAAGCCGGATTCCCTAAAACTAAACGAAATAGGAAGAGTTTCCTTAAGAAGCACGCAACCTCTGTTCTTCGACGAGTACAGGAGAAACCGTAACACTGGGTCTTTCATACTTGTTGACGAAGTTACAAATGCGACTGTTGCAGCTGGCATAATCGTCGGTTCGGGTTGATATGTCTGACAAAGATATGAACCTAACATGGCACGACAATAATTTGAGCAGAGAGGAAAGGCGTTCTTCTCTTGGTTACGAGGGAGCAACTATATGGTTTACAGGTCTTTCAGGATCAGGAAAATCTTCTGTTGCTGCAGCAACAGAAAAGGCAATAGTTGCGTCCGGTTACCCTGCATATCTCTTAGACGGAGACAATCTGAGGTTCGGGCTTAACGAGGACCTAAATTTCAGTGCTGAAGATCGCCATGAAAACGTTCGGAGAGTTTCAGAAGTGGCAAAGCTTTTCGCCGACGCAGGTCTCATAGCACTAGTTCCGTTAATCAGCCCATACCTTGATGACCGGCAACGTGCGAGAGAGCTTCATGATCGATCCGGTTTAAGATTTTTTGAAATCTTTGTTGATACTCCTATAGAGATATGTGAGGAGCGCGACCCGAAAGGTCTATATAAAAAAGCTAGATCAGGAGAGATTAAAGGTTTCACGGGAATAGATGACCCTTATGAATTACCTGAAAGACCAGATTTGATACTGACTCCTGAGAGCGGGTCTCCTGAAGATTGCGCCAAACGCGTATTAGAACTTCTAGAAATCTAGTCTCGCGACAAAGGTTTGTATTTAACCCTCGTTGGGACACTCTCTTTACCCAACTCTTTTTTCCTTATTTCCTCGTAGTCACTAAAGTTTCCTTCAAACCATCTCACATGCGAGTTTCCTTCAAATGCAAGTACGTGTGTAGCTACTCTGTCCAAAAACCAGCGGTCATGGCTAATGATTACCGCACACCCGGGAAATGCTTCCAGACCTGACTCAAGAGCCCTTAAAGTGTCCACGTCTAGGTCGTTGGTGGGTTCGTCGAGGAGCAGAACATTACTTCCGGTCTTCAAAACTTTTGCCAAGTGCACACGGTTTCTTTCACCGCCTGAAAGGTCACCAACTTTTTTCTGTTGGTCAGAGCCACGAAAATTAAAAGACGCGACGTAAGCCCTTCCGTTCACTTCGCGGTTACCTACTGAAATGAATTCGTTGTCTCCGGTTATTTCCTCGTAGACAGTTCGGTTGGGGTCCAAAGAGTCTCTTGATTGGTCGACATATCCCAGTTCGACCGTTGAACCTATGTTTATCGAACCAGAGTCAGGCAGATCACGCTCAGAATCAGAATTTTCAAAAGCAGCGACCAGCATCCTAAACAAAGTTGTTTTACCGGCTCCGTTACCTCCAACTATTCCCACAATTCCGGCAGGAGGAAGAGAAAAAGAGAGATCTTCAATCAGCAGACGGTTTTCAAAGCCCTTGTGGAGATTCTCAACTTCGATCACCTGGTCTCCTAAACGGGTATTAGCTGGTATCTGTATCTGAAGTTCGGCGTCACGCTTCTCCGACTCGTTTGCTTCAGCCAGCAGTTTGTCGTATGAAGCCAGACGAGCTTTACCTTTCGCCTGACGGGCCTTAGGAGCCATCTGTATCCATTCAAGCTCTCTTTCAAGAGTCCGCTTACGTGAAGAATCAGATTTTTCCTCTGCCTCGAGCCTCGCACTTTTCTGTTCGAGCCAGCCTGAATAGTT
>CENY01109270.1_pt1 | contig 30318 bp, 33 predicted proteins | sample 356181 | NCBI WGS metagenome assembly CENY01 (sample SAMEA2619840, study PRJEB7988) | marine metagenome | isolation source: saline water (ENVO:00002010), including
GACATGTTAAGCGACGGACAAAGAATAGACTATTTAAAATACTTAATTGAAAGAGGCTATGAAAAACAAATAGTTATAGCCCAAGATATATGTACTAAACACAGACTACAAAAATATGGAGGACATGGATTCAACCATATAATTGAAAACGTAATACCTCATATGATAGAAAAAGGTATGTCACGAGAACAAATAAACAATATTATAATTAATAATCCTGCAGATATACTTGCAATCTATTATAATAAACCATAAATATATAAATAGGGAGAAAAATATTGGATCCAGAAAAAAAACTCAAAGATTTAGGTTTAAAGTTACCAAACCCTCCTAATCCTGTTGCAAATTATGTCCCCTACGTACAAACTAATAATTTAATTTTCTTATCTGGTTGCGGCCCAGCAAAAGATACTAAAATACAAGGAAAAATAGGTAAAGATCTAAATACTGAAGAAGGGTATAAAATTGCTAAGTTAGTAGGTTTAAATTTAATAGCCAGATTAAAAGATTCAATTGGAGATTTAAAAAACTTAAAAGAAATTATAAAATTATTAACAATGGTTAACGCCTCATATGATTTTAAAGATCACTCTAAAGTGGCTAATGGCTGCTCAGACCTTCTAGTAGAAGTGTTTGGTGAAAAAGCAAAACATACGAGATCTGCAATTGGATTAAATAGCCTGCCTAACAACATACCTGTAGAAATAGAAATGATAGTAAAAATTTAAATATATATAATTAGGAGGAATTATGGGAAAAATTGACGACAAAATAAAGGAATTAGGATATAAATTACCAGAACAGGCAACCCCAGCTGGTAATTATGTTCCAACAGTTTTGATTTCGCAATCAAATTTAATCTACACGTCTGGCACAATTTCTAAAGCAGCAGATGGAAGTCTACTTACCGGTAAACTAGGTGAAAATTTAGAAATAGAAGAAGGTTATGCTGCAGCAAAGCAAACAGGGCTAAACCTGTTAGGTTCATTAAAAGCATCAATAGGTGATTTAGATAAAGTAAAAAGAATAGTAAAATTACTATGCCTTGTAAATTCAACTGACACTTTCGAAAGCCACCCTCTAGTTGCGAATGGGTGTTCAGATTTATTTGTTGAAATTTTTGGAGAAAGAGGAAAACATGCCCGTTCTGCTGTAGGAGTTGCGTCTCTACCAAATAACGTATGTGTAGAAATTGAAATGATAGTTGAAATTTCCGAATAATATTATTAAAGAAATTCTTCAAATATAAAAAAATGAATAAATTCAATACTGCTGATTTTGATTATATACTCCCAAAAAATTTTATAGCGCAAGAACCAGTAGAACCCAGAGATCATTCAAAATTAATGATCCTAAATAGACATAGTAAAGAAATTGATCATTCCTATTTTTATAATTTACCAGACTTTCTAAAGGAAGGAGACCTATTAGTTCTCAATAATACAAGAGTAATCCCTGCTAAATTAACTGCAAAAGTTAAAGGGAAAAATTCAAAAATTGAAATTCTTCTTTTAGAAGAATTAAATTCAAATTGCTGGAAAGTCTTAGCTAAGCCGGGGAAAAAACTTAAACTTGGAACTAAACTATCTGTTTACAAAGAATCAGAGAAATATGAAATAAATGCCAAAGTTGAGTCAATTCAAGAAGATGGCTCAAGGATTATATTTTTTGACCAACCAAATTTATTAACAAAAATTGGCAACATGCCATTACCTCCATATATAAATAATAAACTTGAAAATGAGGAACGATATCAAACCGTTTATTCAAAAATAAATGGAAGTATAGCTGCACCTACTGCAGGGTTGCATTTCACTCCAAAATTATTATCTAATTTAAAAAAGATGGGCGTAGATATTGTATACATAACTTTACATGTGGGTTGGGGAACATTTAACCTTGTAAAAGAAACCAACACTTCAAACCATTTAATGCATGAAGAATATTGGAATCTAACAAAAGACTCATCTACCAAGATTAATGAAGCAATAAAAAATAATCAACGTATAATTGCAGTAGGAACCACATGTATTCGACTCTTGGAGCATGTTGCTGCAATATGTAAAACTTCACCCAAATTTATACAACCTGGAAGTGGTAAAACCGATTTATTCATACTACCCGGATATGAGTTCTTAATCACAAATTCACTTATCACCAATTTTCATCTACCAAAATCCACTCTATTAATGTTAACCGAAGCTTTTGCTGGAAAAACTTTACTAAATGAGGCTTACGAACAAGCCAAAACAAATAACTATAGATTCTATAGCCTAGGAGACAGTATGTTGATAATATAAATCAATACGACATGATATAATTTTAATACAATTTGGTAGCAATTAAGGAGAAACAAATGAGCTTAGATGAAAAAGTATATGAAAATATTGGAGTAGAACCCATTATTGTAGCTTCAGGAAACACTTCGGCATACGGAGGAAGCAAATTAAGACCAGAAGTTTTCGAAGCTATGCAAAAAGCTTCAAATGTTATGGTTAATATGGACCAATTAAATAAAGCTGCTGGAGAGATTATTGCTGAAATTACTGGAGCTGAAGCAGGACTGGTAACAAGTGGGGCAGCTGGAGGTCTAATTTTACAAGCAGCTGCATGTATAGCTGGATCAGATCCAGAAAAAATGGTAAAACTCCCAAATACTGAAGGATTAAATAATGAAATTATAATTCATAGAAGTCACAGATTTGCTTATGACCAATGTTACAGATCAGCAGGAGCAAAATTTGTTGAAATTGGTGACGGGCGCAGATGTCAGCCTTGGCAACTAGAAGCTGCATTTTCAGATAAAACTGCTGCAGTAGCATATTTGTTCACTCCTTTTGTTTCTCGAAGAGCATTACCATTGGAACAAGTATGTGAAATAGCACATTCTAAAAATATTCCTGTTATAGTAGATGCTGCATCATTTACTCCTCCTAGAGCAAACTTACGTAGATTTATTAAAGATGGTGCTGACTTAGTAATATTTAGTGGAGGCAAAGCTGTGCGAGGTCCTCAAGGAACTGGCATTCTATGCGGAAGAAAAGACTTAATAGAAGCTGCATTTGCAAATGCTAGCCCACATCAATTCCTAGGTAGAGGGTTAAAAGTTGCTAAAGAGGAAATTATTGGATTAATTGAAGCATTAAATATATTTATAAATGAAGATGAAGAATCTGAAAATAACAAATACAAAAAAATGTGTCAGAAAGTTGTAGACGCCTTAATTGAGATACCAGGCTTAGACGTTACTGTCGAACACGATGAATTTAGCTACCTAGTTCCTACCGCTTTAATTAAATTTACTAATAATTGGCAAGGCCCTTCTAGAGATGAAGTATTAGAGAATATGTCCAACGGAAGCCCACAAATATACTTACATTCTCTAGGTAATCCTGATGAACTAGCAGTAGACCCTAATAATTTAGATGAAAAAGAAATTCCTATAATAATTGAGCGCTTAAGAAAAGAATTACTTTCCAACAACAAATAATCTTCGTAATTAAAATATTGAGAGGTATTAATGCTAGAAAGATTTAAAGTTCCTAAGGATGATCAAGTTAAAATATCAAGTGATTCTCTAAAACTAACAGTCACTCAAATTTTTCAGAAAATGGGTGTGAGTTACGAGGACTCTCTATTAGGAGCAGATGTTTTAGTAACAACTGACCTGAGAGGTATTGAAACTCACGGTGTTTCTAATATGATGCGTAAATACACTGAAATGTATAATAATAATCAATTAAATCCTAATCCAAATTGGAAAATCATAAAGGAAGCTCCAGCTACGGCTAACATAGATGCTGACAAAGGATTAGCAGTCATTTTAGGTCCGAAAGCAATGGAAATTGCTATCGAAAAAGCTAAAAAAGTTGGAGTGGGTATAGTAACAATGCATAATTCTGGGCATTCTGGCGCTATTGGCTATCATGCTATGCTAGCAGCAAAAAAAGGTATGATAGGGATGTGTATGACTGCAGGAGGAAGAGCTGTATTACCAACATTTGGGTCTGAACCACTTTTAGGAACAAATCCGATTGCATTTGCTGCTCCATCAAAAGATCAACCTTTTTTATTATTTGATGCTGCCACTTCAGCTATAGCTGGAAACAAAGTTGAACTTGCTTCTAGAGTTAATGCAAAATTATTACCTGGTTGGATATCAAACAAAGAAGGTACTCCTTCAAATACTGAACAAGATGTACCTAAAAAAGGAGATTATTTTTTGCTCCCAGTTGGAGCTACTAGAGAATTAGGATCACATAAAGGTTTTGGATTTTCAATGATATCAGAAACAATGACTGCAATATTATCAGGAGTAATGTCAAGTATGCTCGACCCTGAAAGTAAAGCAGGAAATCATTGTTTTATTGCTTATGATATATCTGCATTTACTGATCTAGAAATTTTTAAAAACAATATGGATAAAATGTTAACCACTCTAAAAAATTCAAAACCCGCGCCTGAACATAAACAAGTCTACTACCCTGGTTTACTTGAACACCAAGAAATGACTAAGAGGTTATCGGAAGGAATACCTTTACATAAAGAAGTTATAGAATGGTTCGACAACATTTCAATTGAACTAAATATCCCAAAACTTAAAAGAATTTAAATTATGCAAGGCCTCTTTCAATCAAGTTAATTAAATACCAGGCTAAGCTCAGGTAAATAAAAAATCCAATTATTTCTGTCAAAGTTGTTACAGCAACTGCTGATCCCAGCGCAGGATCAATTCTTAATATTTTTAAACTTATCGGAATCAAAACTCCACTTATAGCTGCAACAATTAATGCAAACATCATAGCAATTGCAACAGCTAAAGATAAATAAAAACTATCTTTCCAAAACCAAGCGATGATGCCAATAGCTAAGGACATAATAAATCCATGAACTAATCCTAAATTAATTTCCTTAACCAATAATTTTTTATAATCTCTTGTATTAATATTACCTAATGCAATTTCTCTAACAATTAATATCACAGTCTGGCTACCAGCAATTCCTCCTTGACCCGAAATAATAGGTAAAAAAATAGCTAACACCACAGCCCTACTAATTGTCCCTTCAAACATAGTAACTATCATACCAGCTAAAATTGTAGTCATAAGGTTTATACTTAACCATGGTAAACGATGGCGAACTGAAGACCAAAATGGACCTAACACATGCTCTTTGCCAGCAATTCCTATCATTTTATACATATCTTCAGTAGCTTCATTTTGTACAATATTTATCACATCAGTAAGATTAAGTACTCCAACCAATTTACCTTGAAAATCTGTAACTGGTAAAAAGTGTAAATTATACCTCTTCATCAACTTAATACATGTCTCTTTATTTGTTGAAATTTTTACTGATATGAATTCTTTTTTCATCACGAATGACACGTATGTATTAGGGTTACTCGTTAATAAAACTTTATTATCCACTATACCTTTTAATATACCTCGACTATCAATTACAAATAAATATGAAAAATCATCATCACTAATTAAATAATTTTGGTTTTTAACAACTGATAAAATTTGACCTATATTTAAATCATCCCTAACAGCCAATAACTCTGTAGCCATTAATCCCCCAGCAACATTATCGTCATAACCCAGTAAAGGTTCAACATCTTCTCTTTTAGCCATTTGAGAAACTATTTTTGCTATATCTTTGTTATTAATTGCTTGTAATATATCTGCAGATATATTGGAGTTGGTATTATCAAGTACCTTTGCTAATCTATCATCATCAATACTGTCTATTACTTTAATAATTTCATTAACCTGTAGTTGGCTATTTAATTTACCAATAATATTTAAGTCTAAATTTTCATACAACAATTTTTGAGATTTATGGTCCAATCTTAAAAATACGTCGACCTGGTCCAGCGCGTGTAATTCATGAAATCTATTATATGCTATCGATAGAGGGAGTAATTTATGAATTAATCTTACAGTTTTTTCTAAATCAAAATTTGATTTACCTTCTGTATAAGAATATCCATCTAATTTCATTTAAAAATCCATTAAGTATATATAATTAAAGATCTTAAATAAATTATTACTCAATACTAACCCCAGTTACCCATTCTTGATAACTTTGATTATCACCCCTAATACTCTTCAAATATATATCTTTAATTTTTTTAGTTATCTGGCCCACTTTTCCATTACCAATAGGTCTTTTATCTAATGATCCCACAGGAGTTATATGGGCTGCTGTTCCAGTTAAAAAAACTTCATCAGCTAAATACAATTCACTACGCCTGATACTTCTTTCAACTACTTCAAGGCCAAATTCATTTTGAGCAATTTTAATTGCACAATCTCTAGTAATTCCAGTTAAATTATTATCTGCTACAAGAGGTGTATTTAAAACATTTTTATAAATCAAAAATAAATTCTCCCCTGAACCCTCAGAAACATTGCCATCTTGATTAAGTAGAATTGCTTCATCAAAACCACTTAAAACTGCTTCAGTTTTTGCTAAAATACTATTCACATAATGCCCAGAAATCTTAACTCTAGGAGGAATTATCGTGTCGTCCATTCTTCTCCAAGATGAAGTACAGCAATCTATAGCGCCATCTGTATCTATATATGCCCCAAAAGGCACTATAATCAAAGTGAAATCACTACTTAATTTATGTAACATTAAATTAGCAACCTTTTCTTCACTCTTATATACTAAAGGTCGAATATATACATCTTCTTTTATACCTGATTGTTGAATTAGATCAATAGTAATATTACATAAATCATCTACAGTATATGGAATGTCCATCAACATCATCTTGCAGCCTTGTATTAATCTTTCATAATGTTCTTTCATACGAAATATATACATACTGTCTTTATTTTTATTCCAATTACCTCTTATACCTTCAAACACAGCAGAACCATAATGTAAAGCATGAGTCATCACGCTAACTTTAGCTTGATCAATCGGAACGATATTACCTTGAAAAAAAGCTAAAGACTTAACCATATTTCTTCTCCTTATATAATGTATGTAAAAATAATAATACGTAATTTTATATATAATGTTGTATCATACATTATATATTCATTAAACTCATTAAAAATACTTGATTAAAATTAATTATTCTTGGAAATAATCCCATATTCGTCAGCATTATCTATCAAATTTTTTAAAAGTTTTCTAGATATATCTCTCGGATAAGGTGCTAGCGACCACTTATCAGATAAAATTCCATGAATTTCATCTAATGTCATTGGTTTATTTCCATTCATTAAAATAACTCTAAATAAAGATTCTTTAATTGGCCTATCAGACAAAAGATATTCTTCTTGATTTCTACAATGTTCTATAATGGTCTTAATATCAGATGCTATTTCAAAATGCGATTCTTCTTCTGAACCTTGACAACAAATATAACATCTTCGATCATTAACCATAGAAGCCATATCTTTACCATTAATATCAAAATCTATTAAATAAGATTCTTGGGCAATTTTTTCATTCTTGCCTTTTGTTTTTTTTGTACTAACATTTTTTCTTTTTGCCATAAAATCTCCTATACTCAATATAGCATTTGTACTTCAATTGTATCTCCAATATCTTTTTTTTGTATATTTTCAGGACAAATCGCCAAACCATTTGCATTAACTAAAGATGTAAGTAAATTTGAGCTTTGATCACCCGTTAATTTTGCTCTATATACTCCTTCTTTAATTTCTATAATAACTCTAAAATACGTTCTTTTACCTTCCAAATTATATATTGGTTCATCTAAGACTGCATTAATTATATTTTTTGATAATTCTTTACCTAGCATTTTCATGATAATATTTCTACCAAATTGTTCAAAAGTAACCGAAGCACTAACAGGATTACCAGGCAGACCTAAATGAGGAATCAATTTTCCTTCTCCCAAATCTAAATTCCCAAAAGCTAAAGGCTTGCCAGGCTTCATATTAACTGACCAAAAATCAATACTCCCTTTTTCAGATAATACATCTTTGACAATATCATAATCACCTTTAGATACTCCTGCAGTTGTTATTAATAAATCTGAACCTGAAGCCAAACTCAATTTTTCATTAACTGATTGAATATCATCTCTAGCTAATCCTAAAACTCTAGGAGTACCACCACATTTCAATACAGATGCAACAATAAGAGAAGTATTACTATCATATGTCATATATTCACTATATGCTTCACCCGGTTCAATTAACTCATCCCCTGTAGACAAAATAGAAACTATAGGTTTTCGAATAACATTGACTTTGTTAATCCCAATTGATGCAAGTAATCCTATCTCCGGAGGTCTTAATACCGTCCCTTCATTTAATACTTTTTCTCCTTCCTTCACATCTTTTCCTGACAAACGAATATAATCTCCTGACAATACTTTCTCTATAATTGTGACGTATGAGATATTTTTTTCTGAATCAAATATTTCTTCTTTTGTATATTCAAATGGTAAAACAGCATCTGCTCCTTCAGGTATTGCAGATCCAGTCATTATTCTTATCACTGTAAAATCTTCTAATTTCGATTTTGGAGCATCGCCAGCTTTAATAGAATCTATAACTTTTAATTTAATTGGAGTTAAACTAGATGCTGTTTTTAAATTATTGGCTTTTACAGCATAGCCATCCATAGCAGAATTATTAGCATAAGGAACATTAACATGAGAAAAAATATTTTCAGATAATACTCTATCTAAACTATCAATTATTGATACAAGCTCAGAATCTAATTTGTTTATATTTTTTAAAACCCTGTTCAAAGCATCATCTACGCTTAACATAGCTTCATTAAAATTATTATTTCTATTATTTTTAAACATTAATTAAATATATTAATCTTTACTACTTCTAAGATAAGCACCAAATTTTCTCTCTATTTTTTTTATCATTTGATTTAAAGATTTTTCAATTTGATTTGAAGTTAAAGTACCTTTACCTGATTCAAACACCAATGAAAACATGACTGATTTTTTATCTTCAGGAATACCTTTTCCAAAATAAAGATCAACCAATGAACTTTCCGATACGAGTTTATTCTGTAATATCAATTTATTAATATCTCCAACTTGTATATTTTTGTCTACAACAAGAGAAATATCTCTATATGCACCTGGATAAATATTAAACGGAATATATTTTTTAAATTTATCCTTACTTAAAGAATTTAATTTTTCCAAATTAATTTCAAAAAATAATAAAGGCGAGGGATCTAAATCAAAATTCTTTTTTATCTGATTGTTTACTTCGCCAAGTACTCCTACCACATCATTTTGACAAATAATATTAGCAGATAATTCATTTTCAAACATATTATCTATACTTTCAAAAAAATCTAAATCTAAATTCAGCTTAAAGAAAAGATGTTCAATTATTCCTTTAGCATCAAAAAAATCCATTTCTTCTTGTACAGTATTCCAAGAGTCGATATTTTTCTTACCTTGTAAAACACCTACTAAATATTCTTTTTCACTAGGCATAAAATTCCCTTCTTCACCATTAGAAGCAAAAAATACCTTTCCAATTTCAAAAATTTTCACACCTTCTTTTTCTATTAACAAACGATTATTTGATAAAGTATTAAATATTGATGGGCGTAATGAATTCCTAAAATATTCCTGCTCCAAACTCATCGGATTAAGAACTTTAAAAGCTGGAATATCTTTATCAAGAAACCCTGACTTATCTAAATCATTTAAATTAGTTAAATTATAAGAAATAGTTTCATTCATCCCGATGGATACTAATAAGTCCCTTATACTTTCTTTAAAATTAAAAATACTATATTTATTACCGGAAGGAATAGATGAAGAGATCATCTTAGTTGGGATATTTTCATAACCTCTAATTCTTGCTACTTCTTCAACTAAATCCTCAGGAATTGATATATCAGACCTCCAATATGGAGGTATAACTGAAAATCTATATTTTTTCCCATCAACAAATTTATTTTCTATACTAAACCCTAACGAATTCAATATAGATTCTATTTCTAAAGGATCAATTTCTACACCCAACACCCTACTAATATCATTAGACGATAACATTACATTCTTAGAAATAAATTCTTCAAGTTTAATATCTACAAAGCCTTTTGCAACTTGACCTCCACAAATTTCTTTAATTAAGCTAGTAGCTCTAAGCAAGGCATGTTGAGTAAGCTCAGGCCTTAATCCACGTTCAAACCTATAAGATGCCTCAGTTCTTAATTTTAATTCAGATGAAGTTTTTCTTATAAAAGTCTGGTTGAAATTGGCTGATTCAAGTACAATTGATTTAGTGTTGCCATCCACCTCGCATTTATCTCCACCCATTATTCCTCCCAAAGCTATTGGAGATTCAGAATCACATATAACCACCATGTAAGGCTCTAAATTTCTTTTCTGATTATCTAAAGTTGTAATAAATTCCTTTGCCTTTGCACTTCTCACAATTATCTGGCCACCCTGAATTTTATCAAAATCAAATGCATGCAAAGGTTGTCCATATTCAAGCATCACGAAATTTGTTATATCAACAATATTATTTATAGGTCTAACATCTGATTTAATCAATATATCTTGCAACCATTTAGGAGATTCTGCAATATTTATATTATCAATTAAACTCAGCATATAACGACTACACTTCTCAGAATCTTCTATCTTAACCTTTATACGAGATTCAATAGAAGTATCACTTTCATCATAATTATTATTAGGAAACGAAACTACACCACCTGTTAAAGCAGCTACTTCATGAGCAACACCTAATACTGATAAACAGTCAGGCCTATTTGGCGTCACATCTATATCTAAAATATTATCACCTAAATAGTCTATTAATGGCATTCCAATAGGAGCATCCGGAGGAAGTTCTAAAATTCCTTCACTATATTCAGATAAGCCTAATTCAAATTCTGAACACACCATTCCAGAAGATTCAACGCCTCTTATAGTAGCAGATTTTAGAACTTCAATCTTTTTTGATCGATTACTCAATAATTCTGCACCTTCATGAGCAAAAGCTATTTTCTGACCTACATATAGATTATCGGCTCCACAAACAACTTTAACAGATATTCCTCCCAATAAAACAGTTGGCAACCTTAATCTTTCAGCATTAGGATGAACATCTATGGATGAAATTTCTCCTATAACAACTTTATCCTTAGCCCAATTCAATCCTACATTATCAATTTTTTCTACTTCCAAACCAACCATCGTTAAATGATCGGCTAAATTTTGAGGTTCTTGTTCAAATGCAATATATTTTTTTAACCAAGAAATTGGAATCTTCACAGCTTACCTTTATATAATCAATATTTAAAATTGCTTCAAAAATCGAAGATCATTAGAATAAAATAACCTAATATCTTCTATACCATATTTTAGCATTGCTATACGCTCTACGCCCATACCAAACGCAAATCCTGAATAAATTTCAGGATCATAACCAACAGATGATAACACTTTAGGGTGAACCATTCCCGCACCCATTATCTCAATCCATCCAGTTTTGCCACATACTCTACATCCATTACCTTCACATATAAAACAATCAATTGAAACATCAACCCCAGGTTCAACAAAAGGAAAATAATCGCATCTAAACCTAATCTTCCTATCACTTCCAAATATTGTACGAGCAAATTCATAAACTGTACCTTTTAAATCAGCAAACGTAATACCACGATCTACAGCTAAGCCTTCTACCTGAAAAAAATGCCATTCATGAGAAGCATCTGTAGCTTCATATCTGAAAACTTTACCTGGTACCAATACTCTTACTGGAGGTTCTGTTGTCTCCATAACACGTGCTTGCATAGGAGATGTATGTGTACGCATTAAAAGAGGATATTCTCCTTGATCATTTTTCCAATCTACCCAAAAAGTATCAAACATGTCTCTTGAAGGATGGTCCTTAGGGATGTTCAAGAGTTCAAAATTATACTTGTCAAGCTCAATCTCAGGCCCTTCTACAACCTGAAACCCCATTGGTAAAAAAGCATCACATATTTCTCTAACTACTCTAGACGTAGGATGCAAAGTCCCAACATTTTTTTTACGTCCTGGTAAAGAAATATCTTGTAAAGACTTTTCTTTGTCTGACAAATATAGGTCCTCTTTATTTTGATTTATTTTTTCTTCAAATAGTTCTTCTAAATTATTTTTAAGAACATTTAATTCCTGTCCAAAAATTTTCCTGTCCACTACATCTACGTCTCGAATACTTCTCAATAATGCAGGAATAATTCCTTTGCGCCCCAAATATTTAACACGCAAATTTGAAATTTCATCTTTGGATACTGATTTAGAAATTTCTGATATGGCATTATCTGTAATTTGCCCTATTTTTTCTATATTTAATACTTCACTCATAGTTTAATCCAGTTTATAATTATGCAAAGCCTAATAGGCTTTAATTATAGTTTCACCATAATAACATGGTCAAGAACGAAATATTTGGAAAATGTTATCTGAAACGATTAAAACATCTGAATTATGGGGACCATTATTTGCATTAATTATTTTTTTATTAATGTTAATTTCTGCTATAACCGTTCAAGTCATATTTCAATTAATAATTAAAAAAAGAGAAAAAGTTTCTGAAAACTCAATTGATGTAGAACTATTAAAATCAATCAAGGGCCCATTAGTATTATTTTTTGTTATATTAGCACCAGTCTTAGGATTTATTGTTCTTACCAAAATAGAAGCTAATTTATGGATTAATTTAGCAGGCTTAGATATATGGGCAAGAAAACTATGGGTTTTAATTATAATATTTGAAATCTCCTACGTAGCATCAAAAACTAGTCAAGTATTAATGCAATGGTACGTTAAAAAATTATCAACTGCAGAAACTGTAAAACTAGAAACAAAACTGCTGCCTCCTATTAAAAGAATATTACCTATAACTATTTATGTAGTAGCAACTTTAATAGCTCTAGACCAATTAGATATAGCTATAAGTCCTTTATTAGCTGGATTTGGAATTGGTGGTTTAGCCGTTGCTTTAGCCGTTCAGCCTACTTTAAGCAATTTCTTTGCAGGAACATATTTAGTTTCAGAAGGCCAATTAAAAGAAGGGGATTTCATAGAGCTCGAAGGAGGCCCTTCAGGCTTTATTGAGGAAGTCGGATGGAGGAGTACAAAAATAAAAAATAGATTTAATAATCTAGTCATTATACCTAATTCAAAAATGATAGATACAATTTTAACGAATTACTATAGCCCAACTCCAGCCACAAATGTAATAGTTAAATGCGGGATAAGCTATGAATCTGATTTAAACAAAGTAGAAGAAATAATAAATACTGTTGCTAAAAACATTTTAAATTCTTCTGATGATGGAGTCAAAGATGTGGATCCATTTGTTGGATTTTCAGAATTTGGTGATTCAAATATAGAATTTTTTGTATTTTTACAAGCAAAAGACAGAACAGGAAGCTTTAAACTAAAAAGTGAATTAATCAAAGCAATATATAAAGAATTTGCTAGTCAAAATATTGAAATAAATTACCCCGTAAGAAAAATTAAATATGATACCCAAGTCAAAACAGACACTCCTGAAAATACATCTTGAAATTTTAATAACTCTAAATCAATTGACCCGCTTTTAAGAACTTAGTATAATTATATTTGATTATCTTATAAATTAGGTATTAAATATGTCGAAGAGAACCTATCAACCAAAAAAAAGACGCAGAAGCCGCGTACATGGATTCAGATCTAGAATGAGTACTCGCGGAGGACGCAATGTGCTTAAGAGAAGAATGTACAAAGGCCGCCATAAACTTACTGTTTAAAACACCTGATCTTTCATGCATAAAGATAATCGATTAAAAACAAAATCAGATTTCAAAAAACTTTATACAAATTCTAAAAAGCTAACTAATAATGAATTGGTTCTTATTTTAAAACAAAACTCAATTACCATTTCCAGGTTTGGGTTTTCAATCAAGAAAAAATTCGGAACAGCAGTAAAGCGTAATAAAATTAAACGAAGGTTAAAAGAATCTATTAGGAATTTAAATATACAAGATGGTTGGGATTTGATTTTGATTCCAAGAAAAAATATTAAAACAAAAAACTACCATCAAATTAAATTTTCAGTCAGGAACCTATTAAATCAAGCGGGATTACTAAAAAAGTTTAAATAGAAATGTTGAAAAAACTAACAATTTCATTAATTAATGTATATAAAATCACAATTTCACCTTATCTCATGGGTTATTGTAGACACAACCCATCATGTTCTGAATATACAAAGAAATCAATAATAAAACACGGGACTTTTAAAGGCATAATATTTGGAATAAAAAGATTAACCAATTGCCGTCCCGGTGGTACAAGTGGATATGACCCTATACCTTAATATAAAAAAATTAAACGTAAATAAACTAAAAATATCTTTAGTTATCACTCTCTTATTACTTTTTCATGCTTCCTGTACTACTGTTGCACAGCCTAAAGGTGGATCAATAGGAGTCATAAATAAAGATATTTTATATACTAATACCTCCACTGGAGAAATAAGAGCACTGGACCTAGATTCAGGGGAAGAAAAATATAAACCTAGCTGGCCTTCAGAAGAAGAAAAAGCTATTGATAAAAAACTCGATAAAGAAGATCAAAAATACCGCTCATTAGCAATTTATGGAGCACCTGCAATATGGAAAGAAGATATATACATAGTAACCTACGATGGCTATCTATTTAAACTTTCATTAGATTTAATCGAAGAATGGCGAGAGCCGATAGGGAAAATTACCAGTTCTAATACTACATTTGTTGCCACAGCTAAAATTAAAGATGGAATTTTAATCATTGGCTCATCTGATAATACAATTATCGCATTTGATGTAGAAAATAGAACTAAAAAATGGACTTTCCAAACAAATGGACCAGTCTGGTCTTCCGTAGATATTTATGAAGATCTAGTATATTTTACTTCGTTAGACAAATATGTTTATGCTATAGATTTTACTGACGGATCTTTAGTTTGGAAATTTAAGACGGGAGGGGCCATAGTATCAACTCCAATTGTAAATCAAAACAAAGTATACGTTGGATCTTTCGACAGAATACTCTATGCTATTGATGCAAAATCTGGAAATGAAATTTGGAGATTTGAAAATGCAAAAAGTTGGTATTGGGGTACTCCAATAATATACGAAAAATATATATTCGCTCCTTCACTAGACGGCAATCTTTATGCTCTAGAACGTGAATCTGGGAAATTATTATGGACTACAAATACAGAAGGAAAAATAGTTGGAAGCCCAGTAATAATTAATGATTATATAGTAATATCCTCTACTGATAAGAAAATTAGATTACTAAAATTAGTTGACGGACAGCAAATTGATATATGCAATATAGGAGATAATATCAAATCTGACATTATAAAAAATAATGATCTAATATTTTTTACAACTGAAGATTCCATTAGAGCCATAAAGATTAAACAAAATGGAAATATGGACGAAGAATGGGATGGTGGTCATTTTTTCAAAGAAGAACAGCCTATTTCAAGTAATAGGATTAGATCATGTTAATAATAAATTTTAAGGTTGAAAATTGCAATTAATAGCTGAAATATGGAATACAATCATTATTGAGCCAATGATTAATAGCTTAGTAATTTTATATAGTATATTTTTTAATAATTTTGGAATAAGTATTATAGTATTTACAATCATAATTAGAGGAATAATGATTCCTTTAACAGTAAAACAAAGTCGTCAAATTAGAGAGATGACTCTACTTCAACCAAAATTAAAAGAACTACAACAAAAACATGGAAAAGATCGACAAAAGATATCCCAAGAAACTATGCGCCTATATAAAGAACATGGAGTTAACCCTTTAGGATGTCTTGGCCCTATGTTTATACAATTCCCTATATGGATCGGCCTATATCAGGCTCTAATTAAAACTCTCCCTTCAACTCCAGAAAAACTAATAGACTTATCAGGATACCTTTATTATTGGATGCCTAAAGTTAACGAAATAATACCAATTAATCGAGAGTTTTTTTGGCTTGACCTTGCGCAACCAGATCGAACTCCATTACTACCTATATTAGTTGGAGTTTCTATGTGGATGATGCAAAAAATGACCACTATACCTTCTGCAGACCCTAAACAACAATCTACTAACCAAATGATGTTATGGATGATGCCAGTAATGTTTGGTTTTTTTACTATAAGTTTTCCAAGTGGACTAGCGCTATATTGGATAATATCTAATATAGCTGGAATAATTATTCAAGGATTTGTTACTGGATGGACTCCTTTAAAAAGTATTACAACTAAACCTCTAGTTCCTCAAGATAAAAATGTAAATAACGCAGTAGAAGAAGATAAATTAATTAATAATCCAACTGGAGAAGAAAAAGACGATGGTAAAAAAAATTCAAATGAAAGCAAAAACAAAAGAAGAAGCAATAGAAATAGCTCTGAAAGAACTAGGCGTAAACCGAGACGAAGCAACAATAGAAATAATTAATCCTGGAAAAGAAGGTGGAATGCTGGGTATTGGAAGTGAACCAGCAGTTGTAGAAGTATCATTACTAGAATCAAAATCAGAAATAATTACAACCACAACAGAAACTATAAATAAAATACTATCTTTATTGGAAGTATCATGTGTATTAAACATGAATATTGATAATGAAAACACACTAGAATCACCAAATTTTGAAATAGAAGGTGAAGACGGTGGATTACTTATAGGGAGAAAAGGAGAAACTCTTAGAAGCTTACAAGTTATAATTAAAGCTATACTTAATCAAACAACTGATTCTAATATTAGTTTAAATATCGATGTTGAAGGATATCAAAAGAGGCGTTATAACTCCTTAAAAAGTTTGGCCTCTCATTCAGCAAAACAAGTAGCAAGAACTGGTAGGGCTCTAACATTAAACCCTATGCCGCCAAATGAGCGTAGAATTATACACATGGCGCTAGAAAGCAACCCAGATGTTTATTCAGAAAGTTCCGGTTATGGAAATGATCGTAAAGTTAAAATAAGCCCAAATTAAGCATATCAAAATTATTATAAATAATAGAAATTAAATAATGATTTACAAAAATATTGAATTCAATCAAAATGAAGGCATAGCAAAAATAATTTTAAAATTGAATAAATTTGATTACACAATCAATGAAAAAACAATTAATGAATTGAACGAAATTTGTGAAACTGTATCTTATAATGATGAAATCAGAGTAATAATAATTACTGGAAAAAAAGACCATTTCTGTATAGGTTCGGATTTAGAAAATTCAACATATTCCAATATGCGAATTTCTAATAAAATAGCCAGCATTACAAAACCTGTTATAGCTTCCATAAATGGCAATGCAATTAACCAAGGGCTTGAAATTGCACTAGCTAGTGATATTAGAATTGCCTCAAGTAAAGCTAAATTAGGATTTGAATCTTTAAAAAAAAACATCGTACCTTGGGATGGGGGATCACAACGCTTACCAAGGATAATTGGTTTAGGTAGAGCAATGGATATGATTCTAACATCTAATATTATAGATAGTAATACAGCTGTTAAATATGGCTTAATCAGTCAAAGTGTTGATCCTGAAAAATTAGATTCACTATCATTAGACATTGCAAAAAATATTACAAAACTTGGACCTATAGCTTGTAAATATGCTAAAGAAGCAATAATTTCAGGATTAGATTTGACAATCGATCAAGGACTTAAACTCGAAGGAGATTTAAATTTCATCTTGCAAACTTCCTCAGACAGAGCCGAAGGAATTAAAAGTTTTTTAAATAAAACTACACCTAATTATTCCGGAAAATAAATTAAAATGAATACTGTTATTTACTCAAAATCAAACATGATAGCTCGTATAACATTAAACCGTCCCGAAGTTATAAATGCATACAATACTCAAATGAGAGATGAACTTTATGAAGCATTAATTGCTGTAAGAGATGATAGAGAAATTAGAGTATTAATTATTTCTGGTAATGGCAAAAAAGGGTTCTGTTCTGGAGCAGACCTAACTGAATTTGGTTCAACACCTTCGCAAATAATTGCTAGATCTATAAAATATGAAAGAGATATCTGGACACTACTAAATCAAATCCAACAACCAATTATTGCCGCACTCCACGGATATGTTATAGGGTCTGGATTAGAAATTGCATGCTTTTGTGATATCCGTATAGCTGCTGAAGACACTGTTTTTAAAATGCCTGAATTAAGTTTATCATTAATACCTGCAGCAGGAGGAACTCAAACTTTAAGTAGAATAATAAATTATTCTCAGGCATTAAATATTATTTTATCTAATAAATATATTTCGGCAACTGAGGCTAAAGATATTGGTTTAATAAAAAAAATAGTCAAAAAGAAAAATCTTAACGATCAAGTAAACAAGCTTGCAAATCAATTATCTAAAATAAACCCTAATTCCATCCATTTAGCTAAGAATCTAATTAAGTCAAGTAAAGATTTATCCTCAAATAATTTACTGCAAATAGAAAAAACACTTTTATAACAAATATGAAATGTAATTAATGATACAATTAAATTTTTTAAATCAACAATCAGATACTTAACATGAATACAACAGAATTTTTATTTTTACCTCAGGAAATTACTCCTAACAGAAATGCAATTATATATAACGATAAAAGAATAAGTTTTAATGAATTAAACATAAACTCTAATAAATTAGCAAATTTCTTTTTAAAATCAAACGTCAACCCTGGTGATCGTGTTGCAATACTATCTGTAAATTGTAATGAAATTATTGAATCTTATTTTGCTACATCAAAAATAGATGCAATTTATGTTCCGTTAAACTTTCGGTCAAAAAAACAAGAAATACTTCATTTAATTAATGACTCTTTACCCAAAATACTCATAGTTGGACAAAGGTATATCAGTTTAATCAATTCTATAAAAAAAGATATAAAATCAATAACACATTTTATATCTCTAGACATAGAAAATAATGGCTGGTTAAATTATAATCAAATATTGAAAACCTATGAACCAGTCAACATAAATCCAACACATGATGAATCAGATACCAACTTACTAATTTATACAGCAGGAACAACTGGAAAATCTAAAGGAGTAATGTTAAGCCATAATAGCTTTTCATCATTCATATTAAATCAAGTAGACCCTGTTGATCCTGAAATAAATGAAAGTAATATATTGACGGTTCCATTATTCCATATTGCAGGCATGCAAAGCATGCTATCAGCAATATACGCAGGCAGAACATTAATAATCCAATCTCAATTTGATGCTAAAGAATGGTTGATATTGGCAGAAAAAGAAAAAGCTAATAGAGCTATGATGGTCCCAACAATGTTAAAAATGATCCTAGACCATCCTGATTTTAAAAAACACAACTTAGAAAATTTGAAAATTATTACTTATGGTGCTGCACCAATGCCTAAAACAATAATTAAAGATGCTATTAAAAAACTACCCTGGGTAAAATTTATTAATGCATTTGGACAAACAGAAACTGCTGCAACAATCACAATGCTACCTCCCGAAGATCATGTTCTAGAAGGAATAACTCCAGAAGAATTAAAAATTAAGCAGAAACGTCTTACATCTATAGGTAAGCCATTAAATGATATAGAAGTAAGAATAGTTGATGAATCAGGCGAAAATGTGGAAATTGGAGAAATTGGAGAAATTGCGGCAAAAGGTGAAAGATTAATGAAAGGCTACTGGAATCGAGATAAAGAGAGTAGGGAAGTCTTAAAAAAGGGATGGTTATACACTGGAGACCTGGGATATTTTGATGAAGATGGATATATTTTCTTATCAGGTAGAAGTAAAGATATCATTAAAAGAGGAGGTGAAATGATTGCTCCTAGTGAAGTTGAAGAGACGATACGTTCTATTCCAAAGGTTGATGATGTAGCAGTCATTGGTGTGCCTGACACAATTTGGGGAGAAAAAGTAATAGCCGTAGTAGTCCCTAAAAATAATTTCCCCATAAATGAAAAAGAAATAATTGAATATTGCCATAACAATTTATCTAGTTTTAAAAAACCAGAAAAAGTATTTTTTCAGAACGAATTACCTACTAATCCTTTAGGAAAAGTCTTAAAAAACCTTTTAAGAGTGAAATATATTAATCAAAATTAAGATATCTGCTCAAATCCAGTATACGGCCTAAGAACTTTCGGTATTTCTATTGACCCATCTTCTCTTTGATAATTTTCTAATATTGCTATAATTACACGAGGCAGAGCTAGTCCAGAACCATTTAATGTATGAACAAAACTGGACGACTTTTTACTCGAATTACGATATTTTATTGAACTACGCCTTGATTGAAAATCCATACAATTTGAACACGAACTAACTTCTAACCATTCTTGACTACCAGGCGCCCACATTTCAATATCATAAGACCTTGAAGAACCAAAACCCAAATCTCCTGTACAAATCTCAATAACTCTATAAGGTATTTCTAATCTTAAACATACTTCAGTTGCATGCTTTAATAACAAATCTAGCTCTAAATCAGAATCCTCTTGTTTAACTAATTTATACATCTCAATCTTATCAAATTGATGAACTCTTTTTATGCCTCTAGAATCTCTGCCTGCTGCTACTTTTTCTCTTCTAAAACATAAACTGTGTGCTACATAATTTATTGGTAAATCTTCTTCTTTTAAGATCTCATTCTTATGCATACTAGTCAAAGGAACTTCGGCTGTTGGTATTAACCAAAAATCATCTTCTTCATCAAAATACATATTATTTGAAAATTTAGGTAATTGACCACTCCCAATGGCTGTTTCAGTATTAACTATATTAGGTACATATATTTCTTCATATCCATGTTCTTTTATATGTAAATCAAGCATCCATGAAATCAATGCCCTTTGTAGCATAGCACCCTGACCTTTTAAAACAAAAAACCTTGTCCCTGAGATTTTTACAGCTCTTTTGAAATCAATAATCCCTAAATTTTCCCCAATCTCCCAATGAGGTTTAACCGAAAAAGAAGTTCCCACAATATCACCATATTCATGTAAAATTACATTTTCTGAATCATCGTCCCCTAATGGGACTTTATCTTGTGGAATATTTGGAATTTTAAGCATCATATTATTTAATTTATTATCAACATCTCTAATTCCATCTTCCATTTTTTTAATGTCTTGACTTAAATTTCTCATGGAGATAATTAAGTCTTTAGGCTTATTTTTTAAACTAGATAATTCTTTACTTCCTTTATTTCTTTTACTACGCAAATCATCTGCTTCGACAATCATAGATCGTCGCTTTTGGTCAAGTTCTATAATTTCATCAATATCTAAAACTTCACCTCTTTTTGCAAGAGCCTCGCGAATAACCTCAGGATTATTTCTCAATAGGTCTATATCTATCAACGATTTCTCCTAAATAAAAATTGATAATTATATGATAACTCATCTTTCAAAAAAATATTATCCTCTTGACCTTATTCTCAATAATGCTTATTCTAATTCACATAGTATCGAATTAACAAATTATATATATTAAAAAATGTCTCAAACTGATGTATCCATATCTAAATATGCTGAAGACCTGGTTAATATACCAAGAGCACATCTAGCATTAGAATTGCAACAAGACCAAAATAGCGTGAAATTATTACATAACGAAGAACTATTAATTGAATGTCCTATCACATTAAATGGTATGACGGCCGCAACATTTATGGCTGAAGCTTTAGGAATAACTGTACCTCCATTAAATAAATCTATAAAATCCCGTGTTTCAACAGGAGTATTATTTCGTGTAATGGCAATATCAAACCTAGATTATTCAATTAAAGAATCGTTTATTATTCTTGAAAGACTTTTAACTGAAGCTAAAGAGCAAATTGGCGGCAGTAGTGATTTAACATAACATTAAATTTGAAAGTAGATTATAATTAAATTTATGACTGATAAATATTCTAAACTAACTAACGGGACAGTAATTTCAAATGAATCTTTTATAATAGATGAACCTAAAGTAATTGAATACCTTAATTCTATAAATGATTCTAGTAATAACAAATTAAATAGTTCCTCAAAAAACCATATCCCTCCAATGTGTATTTCAGCATTAAGTTTGAGAGGAGTAATAAGCAAATTGGAAATTCCAGGAGGCACAATACACACATCACAAGAATTAGAATTTATCAATATTGCAACAATTGGAGAAAAATTATCTTGCAAAGCAAATTTAGTTCTTAATTCAACTCGAGGTGATTGGAGGTTTCTAACTATATCCATGAAAGTAACTAATGAAAATGGTAATACTATTATGCTTGGGAAAAGTAATATAATGCTACCTATGAATAACAAATAATTAATAATATGAACGAAAACGATCAACTGATAATAGTTGAAAAATATATCACTAAAGAAAAAATTCTTGAATATGCAAATGCATCAGGTGATTTCAATCCAATACACATTAATAATGATTTTGCCCAAAAGTCTCAATTTGGACAAGTAATTGCACATGGAATGATGATTGCGGCATCAATATCTGAAATGATGACAATAAATTTTAAAAACGACTGGATAAAATCTGGAAAATTAAAATTAAAATTTAAATCTCCTGTTTTTGACAAAGAAAAAATAATTGTATCTGGAGAAATTAATAAAATAAAGATTTTAGAAAACGGCAAGGAAATAACCAGTTCAGTACAAGTTAAAAAAGAATCCGGAGAAATTGTAATTACTGGCAATGCATCAGTAATACAAAATATTAATTAAATATTTATATAAATAAAAAATAAGTGTATACTAATCCCATGAATACAAGTAATGAAAAAGATCCTAAAAATCAAATAACCATAGCCTTAGACGCAATGGGTGGTGATCATGGTACTATAGAAAATATTAAAGGAGCTATAGAAGCAATAGAAAATGATCCTACTCTAATTATCGCTTTGGTTGGTGATTCAAATGAAATAAATGAAGAATTAAAAAAATATAATTATTCTTCACACAAACGAATCCAAATCATTCCATCTAAAGGATTCATAAAAGAAACAGAATCACCAATTCTAGCATTGAAAAAAAACCCTGAAGCTTCAATTGCTGTAGCAACAATGATAGTCAAAACTCAAAAAGCTGATGCTTTAGTTTCTATGGGCTCTACTGGGGCTTCTATGGCTACAGCAGCACATATATTGGGTTTAGTTGAAGGATTTGAAAGGCCAGCACTAGGGGGGCCAATATTAGGGATAGCACCACAAACTATGCTTATTGATTTAGGTGCTAATGTAGATTGTAGGCCTATGCAATTATTTACTTTTGGAATAATTGGAAGTGTCTTCGCTAAGCATTTCTGGCAAATTGAAAACCCTAGAGTTGGGTTGTTGAGCGTTGGAACTGAAGACAGTAAAGGTAACCGACAAGTCAAAGAAACATCAGCGTTATTAAAAAATTCTAAATTAAATTTTATAGGTAATATCGAGCCAACTGATTTACCAAAAAATATTGCAGAAGTTGTGATATGTGATGGATTTGTTGGAAACATAGTAATGAAATTAGTTGAATCCCTAGGGCATTCAATACCTAATCATTTAGAACCTCTTTTAAAATCAAAACTCCCACAAAATGATATTATTGAAATCCAAAAGAAAATTTACTCTTTAAATACTCCTGCTGAAACCTTTGGAGGGGGGCCTCTTTTTGGAGTCAAAGGATTAAGCATTGTAGGACATGGACGTGCTAAAGCTTCTGCTATTGCAAGGGCAATTAATACAGCAAAAACTTTAGTAGAAAAAAAGTTTATTGATAATGTAAATAAAAGCCTCAATGAGATTAAATAGCATGAAAGATAAGTTACAAAAAGAAAAAATTGCTCTCGTCACTGGAGCATCAAAAGGCATTGGTAAAGCTATATCATTAAAGTTAGCAAAAATGGGCATTAAAGTAGCAATAAATTATAATTCATCAAAAAATGAAGCTAAGAAAACAGCTGACAGTATTATTGCTAATGGAGGAGATTCTATAATACTTAAAGCTGACGTATCTAATTACGATGAAGTACAAAATATAATCAAAGAAATAGAAACTAATTGGGGACCAATAGATATATTGGTAAATAACGCAGGAATAATAAGTGACAATTTATTAGTTAGAATGTCAATTGAAGAATGGACTAAAGTTATTAATACTAATCTTAATGGGACCTTTTATTCTACCAGATCAGTATTAAGAAATATGCTAAAAAGCCGCTGGGGAAGAATAATAAACATAGGTTCTGTAGTAGGATTAAGAGGAAACATTGGGCAAACAAATTATGCAGCTTCAAAAGCAGCAATTATAGGATTCACAAAAGCTCTAGCAAAAGAAGTTGCTGCACGAAACATAACAGTAAATACAGTTACTCCCGGATATATTAATACTGAAACTGTAGACATACTCCCACAAAAATTAAAAGACCACATACTTACTCATATCCCTCAACAACAATTTGGAGAAATAGAAGATATAGCCCATATTGTAGGGTTCTTAGCAAGTGAAGAAGCAAATTATATTACTGGTCAAACTATTAGCGTAGATGGAGGATTAGCTATCTAATTTAGCTATTAATTATGTCTTTTAATAATAAAGTAGTATTGATTACTGGTGGCAGTAGAGGAATAGGAAAACAAATTGCATTAAATTTTGCTCAACAAGGTTCAAATATTATTTTCAGTTATTTGAAAGACCATAAATCAGCAAAAGAAACAGAAGAAGAAATATTACAATTAGGCGTTCAATGTTTAAAAATTAAAGCCCATTTAGGTGATGTAGAAAAAATTAAGTCTATGTTCAAAACTATAAAATCTAAATTCGGAAAACTTGACATATTAATAAATAATGCAGCTTCAGGTATTCATAAAAAGGCAGAAGATCTTTCAGAAAAACATTGGGATTGGACAATGAATATTAATTCTAAAGCCCCATGGCTATGTGCTATTGAAGCTTCAAAAATCATGCCAAAAGGAAGTAAAATAATAAATATCACAAGCCAAGGATCTCAAAGAGTTTTGCCTTATTATTTCTCAGTAGGAACTTCAAAAGCAGCATTAGAAGCAATAACAAGGTATCTAGCTGTAGAATTAAGCTACAAAGAAATTGCGGTTAATGCTGTTTCTGCCGGTTATATTTATACAGATGCGCTAGAACATTTTCCAAATAAATCTGAAATGATTGAAGCTTCAAAAAATAATTTATCTAATAGACCAATCGAAGCAAATGACATTGCAAAGGTTATAAGTTTTTTATGTACTAAAGATGCAGAAATGATAAGAGGACAAGTTATTATAGTAGATGGTGGCTACTCTCTAAACGTGTAAATATAAGTTTAATATTATTTTCAACACCAATGTTAGCATTAATCGTATTTAAATTAAAATTCTTATCGATATAAGCAAGCCCAATATACTTCCTAGTAGAAGAATTATATATATATGAAGTAATAATTCCAATCTCTTGATTTTTAAATATTATTTTTTCCGCTGAATTAATGGATAAATTTGCTTCCGATTCTATTTTTACTAATACTCTTTTTACTTTGTTATAAGTATTTAACCTAGCTATTACTTCTTGACCAATATAACATCCTTTATTAAAACTAATATATTTTTCCAATTTAGCTTCTAAAGGATTAAATTTATCAGTTATTTCTTTTCCAAATACTGGTATAAATTCTTGAATTCTAATTATTTGATAAATTTGATTACTAATATAAGAAACTCTCAAATCTTTCAAATATTTAGTAAAAGTGTTTTCATTTTCTACATCAATTAATATATCTACAGAATCATAATAATTAAATTTCGAATCAATTATATTTAAAGAATTAAATTCACTTAAGCCACTATTTTGTAAAACATTTTTTGAATTAGGGCCAACTAAAGTAAAATATAAAATTTTTGAGCTAATATCTTCAATACATATCTCTTCAATTATCGTATAGAAATTTATCCATTCAACAACTTTACCTAATGCTCTTAAAGAACAAATAATTAAATAGCCTTTAGAGTTTTTTACTACTGTCAACAAATCAATCATTCTACCTTTATTAGTAGTAAGAACTGTAGATATACTTCCATTAGAATAATCGAAATTTATTAAATCATTTGTTGATAAACGATTTAAAAGATCTAAAGCATCTTCTCCTGTAATCTGTAAACAGCCAACATCATCTCTATGAATAGTTCCTATATTATTACGAATATAGTTATACTGATCTTTTATATCTAAATTCATGTCATTAAAACTTATTATTTATACACTAAATGAAGTTCCACACCCACATGAAGTTTTTGCATTAGGATTGTCAAAAACAAAACCTTTGCCATTAAGCCCGCCTGAATAATCTAATATTGTTCCAGCTAAGAACACATAAGATTTTTTATCTATGTATAATTCAATCCCTTGATCTTTAATAATTTTGTCATTTTCGCTGGGCCCATCGACAATATCAAGAATATACGTCAAACCAGAACATCCCCCACCCTTAACACCTACTCTAAGGTTTGCTGTTTCTTTACCATCTTTAATAGCAAATTCCTTAACATGCTTAGCCGCATTTTCAGATATTGATATAGTTAAAGGTTTAAATTCAGAATTTGTCATTTATCATCAAATATTATTTATATATAGTATTTACATAATAAATTAAAAAGTTAGTTGGAGTCAATTAAATTAACCTACTTTTAAGTAACGACATTTACCTGTAATATATTATTAATAACAAATCTGTTTAGGAGTAGAAGATGTACGCTTTAGATTTATCAACAAAAGTGGCATTGATTTTTGGTGTTGCAAATAGCAGAAGTATAGCATGGAGTATAGCTGAAACATTACATAAAGCTGGTGCGCAAATAATATTAGCTTATCAAAATGAAAGAGTAAAAAAATCCGTAGAGAAACTTGTATCACAATGGGATAACTCTTATTTAGTTGAATGTGATGTTAGCAAAGAAGAAAATGTAATTAAAACAATTGAAGAAGTTTCAAAAATAACTAATAATATAGATATAATTGTTCATAGTATTGCATTTGCAAATAGAGATAACCTAGGTGGACAATTTTTAAAAACTTCCCAAGAAGATTTTAAAACCGCATTAGATATAAGTGCATTTTCTTTAATTTCTATTGCAAAACATGGATCAAAGTTAATGAATAATAATGGTGGAAGCATATTAACTCTAACATTTCAAGCATCAAACAGAGTATTTCCTGGATATAATATCATGGGAACTGCAAAAGCTGCTCTAGAAAATGAAGTAAGGCAATTAGCATATGATCTTGGCGCATCAAATATTAGAGTAAATGCAATTTCTGCTGGACCATTAGATACATTATCATCAAGAGTAATTAGCCATTATCACGACATGAAAAATGCTGCATCTAATAAATCTCCTTTAAAAAGAAATATAACTCACGATGAAGTAGCTAAAACTGCTCTTTATTTAGCAAGCGAACTGTCAAGTGGTGTCACAGGTGAAATTCTTCATGTAGATGCTGGTTACAATATTATGGGAATATAAATTTTAGCATCTAATTTAAAATATATGGTATAGTTAATAGGTTGTAATCGGGGCGTGGCGCAGTTGGTAGCGCGCAGCGTTTGGGACGCTGAGGTCGCTGGTTCGAGCCCAGTCGCCCCGATGCCCTCTATTGTATAAAAAAATACTCATCTTTTAAAGGAGATAACTTTATGAGCATCAAAGTTATTGTTTCACTAAATATAAAAAATTTTGAAAGCTTTAGTAAAGTCTTCAACAGCGAAGAAGCGAAAAATGCTCGAAAGAAAGTAGGATTAATAGCAAAAGCACACAAGAATTTAGATAACCCTACTAATGCAGTTGTACTAGGGACAGTAACCTCTAAGGAAAATTTTCTTGGTTTTATTTCTACCTCAGAACAGGGAGAAAGGATGAAATCAGCTGGAGTAATATCAGAGCCTACTGTGATATTTTTAGAAGATTAAGTTAATTTATAAAGAAAAGTTTTTTTAATTATCCAAACAATTATAAATATTAACGTAGCCGTTAAAGCCATTGATGGCCCAGAAGGGAAATCTAAATAATATGAAAAATATAATCCGCTCAATGAAGCAATAATACCAAAAATACTAGCTGTTATGATTGAACTAGGAAAGCTCTTCATTAATAATTTAGCAGCAGCAGCAGGAGTAATCAGCATGCTTAAAACCAAAATTATTCCTACAGATTGTAATGCTGCAATAATAGATAAAGATAAAAGCACTAAAAAAATATTATTGAATAGATTTACCTTTATACCAGCTACTTTAGCTCCCTTAGGGTCAAAGGAGATAAACAAAAATTGTTTGTAAAGTATAAATGATGTAATTATAACAATTGTAGTTAAAATCAAAGTAATTGAAACATCAAAACTGGAGACGCCTAAAATTTGTCCGAATAGTAAATCTTCTACGTTGAATGCAATATTTTTAAAAATTGATAATAATATGAAACCTAGAGCAAAGAAGGAAGAAAAAATGATTCCAATTGCAGTATCTTCGCCTATGTTTGATTTGTTGATTAGATATCCAAGTAATAAAGCAAGAAATATTGCTGCAGGTATAGCTGCTATAAGAATATTCACACCTATTAATAATCCAAAAACCAGTGCTGGTAAACTAGCATGAGCAAGTGCATCTCCCATAAAACCTAAATTACGGTTGATAACATATGAACCCAGCAAAGGTAACATTAATCCAACTGAAACAGCAACTATTAAAGATCTAATCATAAATGCGTAAGAAAATGGCTCGTATATGTATTCAAATCCCATCATTGTGCCCATGGTTACCTAATGTATGGTTTTCAAACATTGAGCTATGGGAACCATATAATTCAACTAAAACATCTTTGGTCAAGACCTGCTTGGGGTCACCAAAAGCGCAGCAATGTCTATTGAGGCACAGAACCTCATCAAACCTTTCACCAATTGTATTCAAATCATGAGTTGCCATTAAGACCGTATTCCCATCATTTTTTAGTTTTTTCAATACATCTAACAATTTTTCTTGTGAACCAATATCTACTCCACTAAAAGCTTCATCTAAAAGTAAGATTTCTGCACCCTGAGCTAAAGTTCTAGCCAAAAAGACCCTTTGTCTTTGTCCACCCGACATATTTTCTACGCGATCATTAATTCTGTCTAGCAGATCTACTTTGCTTAACGATTCCTCAATTATTTGATTATGTTTTTTAGATGTAAGAGGTCGTAATGAATTGTTATTGGTAATTCCCATTTGGACGACTTCCTTAGCAGTTACAGGAAAGTTCCAATTTAATTCTTCTTTTTGAGGAACATATCCAATCATTCCTGAAGTTTGTTTAGGTTCTAATCCTTTTATTTTAATTGAGCCATGAGTGATTGAAACTAAGCCCAATAAAGTATTAAATAAAGTTGTTTTTCCTCCTCCGTTAGGGCCGACAACTCCAACCAAGGTTCCTTTTTTAATTGAGAAACTAACGTCATCTAAAATTACTTCGTTGCCAAGTTCGACGCAGCAACCTTCAGAAACTATTTGACAGATATTATCAGAAGTTTTTTGTAACATAATTGGTAACTATACAAGAATTCATAATTTGTAACTATAGTAAAATTCACTTATTTATTGATTTAAACTAATTTAAATTAAATTAAGTTGCTGCTAAGCCCTAAGTATGCGCTGTAGAGCTCAACAGCAACAACCGACCGTGCAAAATAAATAATTAGTTATTTTTTAGATTGTCTACAATAATACCTATATTAGTTTTCATAAAATCAATGTAAGATTGATTTTCGTTCAAGGTTTCAACCCATAATCCCGAAACTAAAATTGCACCAGTTTCATCAGCAATGACTTCTGCAGCTTTAGTAGGACTTTCAGATTCAAGAAAGATTGCTTTTATTTGATTTTCTTTTATTGTTTCAATCACATTAACTAATCCTTTAGGAGTAGTTCCATCTTCTGTAGTATAACTTGGGATTATTGTAGATAAAACGTTGATCCCATACTTTACTTCTAAATAGCCTAATGATTCATGAGTAGTCACTATATTTCTATTATTAGAAGGAATTGATTCAATTAGAGAAGTTATTTCTTCATCTAAAGTTTTTAATTCTTGTATATAGCTATTTGCTGATGATTCATAAGAACTTCTATTTTCTGGATCTATTTTTATTAATTCTTTTTTAATTTCATTAATAGCTAATACCACTCTATCAATATCAAACCAAAAGTGGGGATCAAATGTGCCATGATCGTGGCCATCGTGGTCATCATGACCACCATGATCATCATGTTTGCCTTCGTCGTCATGATCATC